>JGI24024J18818_10000263_pt1 | contig 18481 bp, 16 predicted proteins | sample Cruoilmetagenom2_FD_18818 | JGI IMG/M metagenome (IMG submission 18818) | reverse complement strand
GTAGGATTTGGAAAAGGGATGTATGATAGATTTTTTGAAAAAGAGATTAAAAATATAAATAAAACAGTGTTTGTGGCACGTGAATTGTGTTATAGTAGGGAAATCGTTACAGATGATTATGATGTTAAGGCAGACATGATTTTTGTGCCATAAAATGATATGAGTTTCTTTTTCTTTAATAAAAGGAAAAATAATGTTAGGAATAATAGGAGTGTCCAGCTTGGCTGGAACAGCTGTAGGAGCAGGAGTTTGCTACTTATGGCTGAAAAACAGTACACAAAATAGATTTGCACATATAGAGTTGGAAGTAAAAGCAAAAGCAAAAGCTATAGAAAATGAAGCTGAACTTGTATTGCAAGAAGCTTATGTGAAGATGAAAGCAAAAAGGTTAGAGCAGGAAGGTGAATTTCAAAAACGTATTGCCCAGGTAGAAGAGCGTAATCGTTCTTTGATCTTAGAGACAAAAGAGTTAAATAAAGAAGAAGAAAAACTTGCACTTTTGCAACATAAGATACTCGATAAAGAGGCGAATTTAGAAAAACTGGAAGTTCAAAAGCAAGAAGAGATAGATCAAGCAATACAAAAAATGCAAGGTGCCGCTTCCCTTACTCGGGAAGAAGCGAAAGTATATATATTGGAAAAGGTTGAAGAGCAGAGCCGTTCTGAAGTAGCAGGTATCGTGCGTAAATATGAACAGTTGGCTAAAGAAGAGGGTGAGAAAAAAGCCAACTATATTTTGGCACAGGCAACAACACGTTATGCAGGTGAGTTTGCGGGTGAAAGGCTTATCAACCTTGTAAATTTGCCAAGTGATGAGCACAAAGGGCGCATCATTGGTAAAGAGGGTCGGAATATTAAGACACTTGAGATGCTCTTGGGGGTTGATATCGTCATAGATGAGACACCTGGGGTGATACTTGTAAGCAGCTTCAATCTTTATAGAAGAGCTATCGCTACCAGAGTCATAGAGATACTTGTTGAAGATGGGCGTATACATCCCGGACGTATTGAAGAGGTGCATGAAAAAGTACAGGCAGAGTTTGAGAAAAAGACTTATGAAGATGGTGAGAATGTTCTCATAGATCTAGGACTTTTTCCGATGCATGAAGAGCTTATAAAACTGCTTGGACGTCTGAAATACCGTGCTAGTTATGGACAAAATGCACTGGCACACACTTTAGAAGTAGCTAAACTTGCACGTGTGATGGCAGCAGAAATGGGTGGTGATGAAAAGCTTGCTTTACGTGCAGGGCTTCTGCATGATATAGGTAAGGCACTTACGCAAGACATGGGTGGTTCACATGTAGATATAGGAGCAGAGATATGTCGTAGACATAATGAACATCCAACAGTCATCAATGCAATTTATGCACATCATGGCCATGAAGAACCAGACTCTGTAGAGAGTGCAGCCGTGTGTGCGGCAGATAAACTCTCCGCTGCCAGACCAGGGGCAAGACGAGAGGTGCTTGAGAGCTTTACTAAGCGTGTGAAAGAGGTAGAAGAGATCGCATTGAGTAAAGATGATGTGATTCAAGCCTATGCCATCAATGCAGGTAGAGAGATACGTGTTTTTGTCAATGCTCAAAGGATGAGTGATAATGAAGCGGTACTTTTAAGCAAGGAGATTGCAAAAGAGATACAAAATAAGGTACAATACCCCGGTGAAATAAAAGTCAACGTCATTAGAGAGACACGATCAATAGAATATGCGAAATAAAAAGGTATGAGACAGATGGATAGATGTAATGAAATAAAAGCAAATGTAAGAATGGAAGAGAGGTATGCCGGAATTAGTCTTACCTTTGATAATAGCCCTGAACTTAGAACAGAGATCGAAACAGCGATCAAGAAAATTAAAAAACAGACAGGAATGGCACCACAGTGTTTTGATAATGCTAAAGATAAAACAGAAGTATCTCAGGCAATCTATGTTGAGTTTAATGATGATGTTCAGAGAGATAGTGGGGAATTCTTTACGTTGTTGCTTAAAGAACTGAAGATAGATAAATGTGTTCATGATGTTGTAGAAAAATAAAAAGAGAGAAAAAGTTTATGTATAAGAAATTATTTATTGGGTTATTATTAGTATGTGGTATTCAGCTGAATGCTTCCGGAGATAAATCACCGATAGTGATACTTGAAACAAACGTTGGGAAGATAGAACTTAAGATGTTTCCTAAAGCAGCACCTTTAGCCGTAGAAAATTTTACAACGCATGTGAAAAATGGATACTATAATGGCATTATTTTCCATAGGATCATTAAAGGATTTATGATTCAGGGTGGAGATCCTACAGGTACTGGAAGAGGTGGTGAGTCCATCTGGAAAAAAGATTTTAAGAATGAGTATGGGAAAAATCTGACATTTGATAGACCTTTCTTACTTGCTATGGCAAACAGAGGACCAAATACCAATGGAAGTCAATTTTTCATTACAACAGTGCCAACACCACATCTTAATGGCGGATATACGATATTTGGTGAAGTGATCAAAGGACAAAAAGTAGTTAAAAAGATGGAAAATGTTACTACTGCCAGAGGTGATAGACCTATGTTCGATCAAGTGATCAAAAAAGCGTATATCAAAAAATAGATGAATCTTGATACTTTAAGAGAAGAACGCCAGAAATGGCTTACGTGGAAAAATATTAAACCCTATCAGGAAGCCATAAAAGCTTTACCGGAGTACTCAAATGTTGAGCTTATACTTGGTGATAGGGTAGAGGTTCAGATAGAAAATCTCTCAAATGAAGAAGCAGAGCAGATAAAGCAGACAGCTTTCCTGATGAAGCCTTGGCGAAAAGGTCCTTTTATGATCAATGAACTCTTCATTGACTCGGAGTGGCAAAGTCAGATCAAGTATAATCTGCTTGAACCTCATTTTAATCTCAAAGATAAGATCGTAGGTGATATAGGCTGTAATAATGGCTACTATCTTTTCCGTATGCTTTCACAGGAGCCTAAAAAACTCATAGGTTTTGACCCTTCAGCTATTTATTATTCTCAATTTCAGTTTGTAAACCATTTTGTAAAAAGTGACATCGTTTATGAACTTTTGGGTGTCGAGCATGTGGAGTTTTACGAGCACAAGTTTGATACACTCTTTTGTTTAGGTGTACTCTACCATAGGTCAGATCCTGTTGCGATGCTCAAATCACTCTTTAAAGGACTCAATAAAGGCGGAGAACTCATACTTGATACTTTTATGATAGATGGAGAAGCGGAGATGTGTCTTACTCCTAAAGACAGATACTCTAAAATCCCAAATATTTACTTTGTACCTACTGTCAATGCACTAAAGAACTGGTGCTATCGAGCAGGATTTGAAACAGTTGAAGTACTGGAAATGATGAAAACTGAACATAACGAACAAAGAAAAACAGAGTGGATAGATACCCAAAGTCTTGAAGACTTCTTAGACCCTAATGACCCTACAAAGACGGTAGAAGGGTATCCTGCACCTAAAAGAGTCTACATAAAAGCAATAAAAGCACTTCAAAAACATTAAAATACCAAAAGAAACTAAAAGTTACTTTTATTTTTAAATAAGGTACATTTTGCTATAAATACGTTAATAAAAGAGAAAAGTAGGAAAAACTTAAGTTTATGTTTAAGTTTTGTTTACTTTTTGAGTAGATTGGATATTGATAGAAAATGAGAATATTAACAGTAGGTTTCAATGACGAATACGTTAAGGAACTTGAGAAAGAATTAGATAAATACTTCATTTGTATTGTTGATAATGCAAAAGATATGTATGATGCAACAAACTTTACAGACTTTAGACACTATGAACTAGTGATCATTGTAGATGAAGGTGTGAAGTTTTCACTTGAACGTTATGTGAATGAAGTGAAAAAGAAAAAGAGTGAAACAAAGATCATGATCTTGACAGAAAATTATCGTCAACAGTCAGGATTTTTCTCTTTAGGTGTAGATGATGTGATCTACAATCACTGTGATGAACCAGATCTTATTGCGGCAAGAGTGTTGGCAAACATGAGACATCTTTTTGGAACACAGGTAGAAATAGAAAAGCTTGTTATAGATATTGCTAACAAGAAAATAGAATATGATGATAAGATCGTTTCACTTAACGGTAAAACATTTGATATCTTGGCATACCTTGCACTTCGTAAACAAAGAGTCTTCTCAAAAGATGAGATCATTAATGCACTTTGGGAAGAGCCGGAGTATGTGAGTGATAATACAGTTGAGGTTGCTATCAACCAGATAAGAAAACGTTTGAAGAGTATTCTTGGTTTTCAGGTGATTCATACGGTTAGACGTAGAGGGTACAAGTTCTCTTACTAATTATCTTCTATCCTCTCGTTCCCATGCTTAGCGTGGGAATGCATACTTCAATTTAATCTATTTAATTATATTTCCTCTTATTTTACTTGTGGTTTTGTTTCTCTCTTCATTTTTTTAGAAAAAACGAAGCAAAAAATCGTCATTCCTCTCGAATCGCTTCGCTTTCAAGGTCGTTCGGAATGACAGGCACGCTTTGCGTGATTAATGAAGGAAATTTTTTGCTATAATCTTAAAAAATCATAGGATTATCCATGCAACTTAACACCCACCTAAACATTAATACCTCTCTTTGTGGTAAAGTGACAAAACTACAAGAAAATTATGCAGAAGTTTTACTCCATACAACACAACAAATGACAGCAGACAGACTAGGTTTAGTACATGGTGGGTTTATCTTTGGTTCAGCAGATTATGCAGCAATGTCTGCAGTCAATGACCCTTTGGTAGTATTGGGTGCATCTAGTTCAAAATTTTTAGCACCTGTGAAAGTAGGTGATGCTGTTTTGTGTAAGGCAAGGATCGTGAGTGAAAAAGGGAAGAAGCGAGAAGTTATGGTACAAGCTTTTGTGAATGAAAAGCTTGTGTTTGAAGGTAGTTTTACGACTTTTGTGTTGGATAAACATGTGCTAGGATAAACTGTAGAGTGTTGTCTCCTGACAACACCTTTAGTTTGCAAGAAAATTGATTACTTTAACTCTAAATTTATAATATGTGGTGTTGTAATGGTACAACACCCTACAGATTTAGATTGTTCTCCTTACCTGATCGATCCAATAGGGCATGATTCTCTGCTCTGCTTTGAGTGTCGTACTCAGCCCATGCCCAGGGTAAACAGTATAGTCACCCTCTATTTTCATAGCTTTTTCTAAACTTTTCGCCATATCTTCTCCGCTTGAAGCAGGGAAGTCCCATCTTCCTATGGATTGTTGGAAGAGGAAGTCTCCGCTGAACCACACGTCACCCATTTCGATGATGGAGTTGCCAGGAGTGTGTCCTGGGAAGTGGCGGAACTTGATCTTGACACCTTCCAAAGTGAGTTCTTCATCGCCTACTACTTCATAGTCAGGGATACTTTTAGGCGTACCTTGACCAAGTGGGTCGTCTGTGAGCATGAAGACATCACCTTTAGGACAGTATATAGGGAGTTTTAGGTTTTCTTTTATTTCTGCGTTTGACCATACATGATCAAAGTGTCCATGGGTGTTTAAGATGGCTACCGGGTTGGTAACATTGTTTAGAACCCACTGGGTAGCATCTACTCCGGGGTCAATGATGAAATCTTTGCCATCAACTGTGGCGATGTAACAGTTAGTTTGGTAAGGTCCCATAGGTTGTATTTTAATTTCCATCAGTTATAATTTCCTTATGAATATATATGAAGTCTTAGAAACAGCTATTATTAGTGATGATATTGATATCAAAGAGAAATTAACTGTTCAGTGTTTGGAGTATTGTAACCAAAATCAGGTTAGTTGTGAAGCTGATTTTAAACCAAGGATCTTTGAAAATCCCTCGTATGCTTCAAAGTGTCACATTGTAGATCCTAGAGAATTACCTGCAAGAAAAGATTTTGATACCACAGAAGGCTTAGCTACATTGATACATGCTATCACACACATAGAATACTCTGCCATAGACTTGGCACTGGATGCTGTCTATCGTTTCCCTGAAATGCCTATGGAGTATAAGGTAGATTGGTTAGTGGTTGCTGAAGATGAGATACGTCACTATAAGATGTTAGATGAGTTGCTGGCATCATTGGGGTATAAGTATGGAGATTTTCCTGTGCACTGTGGTTTGTTTGATGCTGCAGAGCATACAGCAGACTCTGTACTTGACAGAATGGCAATAATCCCTCGTTACTATGAAGCCTCTGGGCTTGATGTGAATCCTCAGATAGCTAAAAAACTGGATAATAAACGTAAAAATCCTATCATAAAAAAACTCATTGATGCACTAAGTATTATTTATGATGAAGAGATAGAGCATGTGTATAAAGGTGATAAGTGGTTTAAATACCTTTGTCAAAAAGAGGGACTGGATGAGAGTGTCTATTTTGAAATTCTTGAACGTTATAAACTGCTTACCAAACATCGACCTCACATTAATGTAGATGCCAGAAAAGAAGCAGGATTTACTTGTAGTGAGATAAAAAAGTTGGGTGCCAAGGAGTGTTCTTGAGAGCTTTTTTTGAACAGATGTTTTTTGCTCCAAAATGGTATCATTACCCCTTTATTATAGTGCTTTTGCCACTATCGCTTATCTATGGTATTTTAATGTCGTTACGAAGGATGGTTATTGCTAAAAAAGATTTTGGTATTCCCATCGTCTCTGTGGGTAATCTTATTGTGGGTGGTTCTGGAAAAACGCCTTTTGTCATTGCTTTAGCATCCAGGTTTAAAAATATAGCCATCATTTCCCGTGGCTATGGCAGAAAGAGCGAAGGACTTGTTGAGGTAAGTAAGAAGGGTGAAGTATTGGTTGATGTCCTGCAAAGTGGGGATGAGCCTATGTTGATGGCTGCCTCTTTGCCTCAGGCTTCGGTTATTGTCAGTGAAGATAGGCATAAAGCTATAGTGTTAGCTAAAGAACAAGGCGTAAAACTTATCATCCTTGATGATGGGTTTAACCGTGTTGATATAAGAAAGTTTGAGATACTGCTTGAGCCACAAAATATCAAAAACTATTTTCCTTTTCCTTCCGGAGCGTTTAGAGAGTTTTATTTTAACCGTAAATATGCAGATGTTATTGCCAAAGAGGATGATGATTTTGAACGTATTGTATCGTTTGAAGATATGAAAGAACGTATGGTGCTGGTAACAGCGATCTCAAATCCTGCAAGATTGGATAAATATCTGCCTGAAGGTGTAGTGGAAAAGATTTACTTGGAAGACCATGCCTATTTTGATGAGCAAAGCCTTAGGGTAATTTTAGAAGAATACAAGGCAAGTTCTTTGCTTTGTACCTCGAAAGATAGAGTGAAGATGGAAGGGTTTAAGTTACCTATCTCTGAAATGAAGCTAAAATTAGAGATACAAGATGAAGTTTTTATGAAAATAGAAGATTATATTCAAAATTATAGATAAGAGTAAGAAGTTACGAGGGTACTCTGCTGAAGAGTGCTTTTTGGACTTGTTCAAAAAGGAATCTCTAAGATGAAGAGTAATATAGATGTGGTAAAGACACTCCTTGATGCTTTACCCTTTATTAAAAAATTTACCAATGAAAAAATTGTTATTAAATATGGTGGTTCTGCACAAACGAGTTCTGAGCTCAAAGAGCAGTTTGCACAAGATATCGTTCTGTTGCACCTTGTAGGGATGAAGCCTGTCATTGTACATGGTGGGGGAAAAAGTATTACCAACCTTTTGGCTGACCTGGGAGTAGATACAAAGTTCGTAGACGGGCAAAGAGTGACTACTAAAGAGGTGATGCGTATCGCTGAGATGGTACTCTCCGGAGAGATCAATAAAGAGATCGTCTCTCTGCTTGACAATCATGGTACAAAAGCCATAGGTATCTCCGGAAAAGATGGGGGTTTTTTAAAAGGTATTCCTAAAGATTTTGAAAATTTTGGTTATACAGGGATGATAGAACATGTCGATCCGGAGATCGTAAATAATATTATCGAAGATGGAGCCATACCTGTCATTGCACCTATTGCAGGGAGCAGTACCATAGGTCATCCGGGTTTTAACATCAATGCTGACCTTGCTGCAAGCAGGATAGCCGTAGCACTTGAAGCACGTAAAGTACTTTTTTTAACAGATACTCCAGGTGTACTCAACAAAGATATGGAACTTATCACCAACTTAAGCATAGAAAAAACAGAAGCATTGAAAGTTGATGGTACGATACAAGGGGGCATGGTACCTAAAGTAGATGCCTGTATAGAAGCTTTAAGAGGCGGTGTGAAAAAAGCACATATCATTGATGGACGTGTGGAGCATTCATTGCTTCTTGAAATATTGACTAGCTCAGGTGTGGGGACTTGTATCGAACTTTAACATAAAAAATGGGGGAGGAAGAGAGTGAAAAAAGTAGTCGAATTAATTATAAGTATTATTTGTTTTACTGCAATACTTTTCAGTGGCCCCATTAAACCGATTCCCAATGAAGTAAAAGTAGATAAGAAGAAAGTCCAACTGGGAAAAAAACTCTTTTTTGATCCTATTCTTTCCAGAGATGGTACTATCTCCTGTGCTACTTGCCATGATCTTCAAAATGGCGGTGATGACGGTTTGAAGTTCTCTTTTGGTATCGGAGGGAAGGAAGGTAATATTAATTCCCCTACAGTTTACAATGCAGTATTTAATTTCCGTCAGTTTTGGGATGGTCGTGCTAAAAATCTGAAAGAACAGGTTATAGGTCCTATTGAAAACCCGGTAGAAATGGGCCATAGTATGGAAGGTGCAGTAGAAACACTTAAGCAGAGTAAAATATATTCTAGTGACTTTATAAATGTCTATTCAGATGGTATTACCCAAGAGAATATAGCTGATGCCATTGCTGAATTTGAAAAAACTCTGATCACACCGGATTCTCCTTTTGACAGATATTTAAAAGGAGATGAAGAGGCTATCAGTCAAAAAGCTAAAGAAGGGTATCGTCTTTTTGAATCTAAGGGATGTGTACTTTGTCATCATGGAGTAAATATTGGAGGAAACTTTTACAATAAATTTGGTATTTATGAAGATGTAAACAGTAGCAATTTAGGACGATATAATATTACAAAACGAGAAGAAGACAAATATGTATTCAAGGTTCCTTCTTTGAGAAATATTGCTTTGACGTCTCCTTATATGCATGATGGACGTATAAACACATTAAAAAGTGCTGTTGAGTTTATGACAAGGCATCAGCTGGGAAGACATATGGAAGAAGGTGAGACGGATGCTATTGTTGAATTTCTCAAATCTCTTACAGGTGAAATTTCTGTAATCGTGAGATTAAAATAATGATTCATACTAAAAACTTTTGGAAAAGAAGGATAGATAAGTTTTTATTGTTACTCATTTTCTTTGCCTTAATACTCTCTTTCCTTTTTCTATATTTGCAAAAGATTGATGGAGAAATTAAAAATTATGACGATTATCATCAAAAACTAGAGAAAATGATCAATTTGGATCATCAGTTTGAAAACTTTTTTCTAAGAGCATATCGCTATATAGATTATGATGAAACAAGTCGTGTCTCAAAAGAGTTTGAAGAGAATATTGATTATCTTAAAAAGAGTAATATAAAAAAAGAGTTTAGCCAACATATATATAAAGAAGTTGAGAATATTGAGAGTGTTTATAAACAAAAATTGCAGCTGCTTGAGCGTTTTAAAACACTTAATTCCAGAGTTACAAATTCTATCCACTATCTCTATGATCTGCGTAAAACTATAGATAAAAAATATAGAGATGACAAACAAAAACAAGAGTTGCTTGAAGAGATTTTTTTCACTATAGGCCAACTTTTAATGGATCTCCCATTTGATCAAAAAAAACTTACTAAGAATATATCCAAGTTGAAAGAATACAGTAAAGAGTATCGAGAATTTGGCTATTTTTATCAACACAGTAAACAATTTTTCTCTGATATTGTAATGATAAAGAAGAAATTGCTTGAATATAAAGAGATTGAACTTTTTGAGGTGATTAGTCATACCATGCAGGACCTGGTTGATTATTATGATTATAACCGTAAAGAACAAAAGGTCATTACTTTGTCTTTTTTCCTTTTGAGCTTTGTGATCCTGATCATTCTCATGTTTAACTATCAACGTGTACGTAAAACTACACGTGAACTAAGGGCATTCCGTTATGCAATAGAAAATAGTGATAATTCAATTGTCATAACAAATAAAGATCGTAAGATCCAATATGTCAACGAAGCTTTTGAATTGCATACCGGGTATATGAAAAATGAGGTACTGGGAGAAAATCCAAATATCCTCAAGTCAGATCTTCTCACTGATGATTTCTATAAAGAGATGAATGAGATACTTGATCGTGGCGAGAAATGGGAGGGAGAGCTGATCAATAGGCGCAAGAATGGAGCTCTTTTATATGAAAAATCGTCTATTGTTCCTGTTTTCTTGGAGGGTGAACTGGTAGAATACCTTGCGATCAAGCTTGATATTACTGACTATAAAGAACAGCAGCAAAAACTACAGCAGTCTGCAGCAGTGTATGAAAACATCGGAGACGGAATCATGATCACAGACAGTGAGAAAAAAATCCTCTCTATAAATCCTGCATTCCTTCAAATGTTTGGTTATGAAGAAGAAGAACTTGTCGGTCAGGAACCGATGATAATTTCTTCAGTGAAACAAGATAGATCTTTTTATAAAAGAATGTGGTATTCCCTAACAAGAAGAGATCGATGGACAGGAAAAATATATAATAAAACAAAGAGTGGAAAGGTGCTTCCTATTTGGCTCACAATTACGGTAGTAAGAGATAAAATAGGAGCTATTGCAAACTTTATTGCGATCTACACCAATCTTGAAGAGATCGTTGAGATGGAGGAGAAGGCAGATTTCCTTGCCTATCATGATAGTTTGACCCATCTTCCTAACCGTGCCAATTTTGAGAGAGAGATCGTTCGTGTTTTTGATGTTGCAAAGGACAATCATGAGATGATAGCCATTCTATTTATTGATCTGGATCGTTTCAAAGTGATCAATGATACACTGGGACATCATGTTGGAGATGAAATGCTTGTTTACTTGGCTAAGCGTATCAAAAACATATTGAGAAAAGATGATCTTTTTGCTCGTATTGGAGGAGATGAATTTGTAATTATTCTTGAGTCTTTAAAAACAAGAAAAAATGCTGCCATGATGGCAGAGAAGATTCTTTCTGTTGTCAGAGAGCCTATACAGGTTCAAAATTATCACCTCAATACGTCAGCAAGTATTGGTATTGCTCTTTATCCTGATGACGGATTAGAGAAAAGTGAAATTATTAAACATGCAGATTCAGCGATGTATTATGCCAAAGAAAAGGGTAAAGACAGATACGAATTTTATACAAAGCAACTCTCTCTTGATATACAGATGCGTCTGGCTCTTGAACAGGAATTAAAGCATGCTTTAAAGAACAAAGAAATTTATGTCTATTATCAGCCACAGTATGATCTGAAAAACGGTAAAGTAATTGGAGCAGAGGCACTTGTACGATGGTACAATCCAACTCTTGGACAGGTATCTCCAGAACTGTTTGTCTCTGTGGCAGAAGAGACAGGAATCATTATTGAATTAGGGTATTTTGTTTTTGAGGAAGCATGTCGAGAGTTTATGCATTGGAAAGAGCAGGGATTAAATATTGATAGTATCTCTGTTAATATCTCCTCTGTACAGTTCAGGAAAGATGATCTGCTTGAAAACTTCAAAAAAGTGATTGAAAAGGTGGGTATATCTCCTCACAATATAGACGTTGAGATTACAGAACGTTTTATTATGGAATACTCAACAACAAATCTCACGATCCTTGAAGAGCTGCGCAGTATAGGATGTCAGATATCCATAGATGATTTTGGTACAGGGTACTCTTCTATGAGTTACATGAAAAGTTTACCGCTTGATACGATCAAGATCGATAAATCATTTGTGATAGAGCTGCCGCATGATATTCATGATGTAGAAGTATCTAAGGCAATTATAGCACTCTCTAAGAGTTTGGGATATAAGGTCATAGCAGAAGGGATTGAAAATGAACTTCAAGAATCATTCCTTAGAGAGCATGGATGTGATGTCGGTCAGGGATATTACTTTGCCAAACCGATGGATACGGGTGCATTTGTAGCGTTTGCTAAAGAAAAAAATCAATAAGTTATTAAAAATATATAAGTTGATGGTTTTGCAGTATAATGAAGAAAATATTATTATTAAGGATAAGAAATGCTAAAAAAGGTATTTTGCGTAGTATTGGGTATAGTACTCCTTTCATTGAGTAGTGAGGCAAAAGAAGTAAAGTCAAAAAAAGATGTTAAAAAAGAAGCTTATCATGCAGTATGGCAAAAACTGTATGGTGGGGATGAGGATGATATTGCTTATGATATCGTAGCACTTGAAAACGGGGATAGTGCCATCGTAGGGACATGTAAATCTTATAATGCGCAACGTACAGATATTTGTGTGACACGTATGACTGCCAAAGGTGATATGAAGTGGCGTTTGTGGATAGGTGGTAAGAAGAAAGATGAAGGTAAAGCCATTGCACGTGCTGCAGATGGAAGTATTTTAGTATTGGGTAGTTCCAAGTCTTTTAGCGAAAATTATGATTATGATCTTTTGGTGGCAAAAGTATCACTTGAAGGTAAGTTGGTTTGGCAGCAAAACCTCGGTGGAAAACGTGATGAATTTGCAGGGGGAATTGCAGGTACAGATAATGGCGGAGCTTTGGTTGTTGGTGACAGTGAATCTTATGGTGATGGAGATAAAGATATCTATATCGCAAAACTGGATAAAAATGGAAAAGTTGTTAATGACCATACGATAGGTGGGAAGAAAGCCGATAGTGCCAAGTCTCTAACAAGAACGAGAGACGGCAAGTTTGTATTGGTGGGTTATCGTGAAGTAGCAAGGGCTGGTGATGCAGATTTCTTTGTTATGAAGCTGGATGAGAATGGTAAAAAGATCTGGGCAAGAACTTATGGACAAGAAGCTGAAGATATACTACTTGGTGTGACTGCTACTGTAGATAATGGTATTGTAGCAATAGGAAAAACACGTTCGTATGGAAGTGAACAGTCAGACCTTACCGTGATGAAATTTGATGCAAAAGGAAAACTGATCTGGCATAAAATTTATGGGTTTAAATATTATGAATATGGGAATGCCGTAGCAACGACACGTGATGGCGGTTTTATTCTTGTTGGGGGTACCAATACACTGGGTAAAGGTAACCACAGTGCATATGTTTTAGCACTGAATAAAGTAGGTGAATTGATCTGGTCACATGTATATGGTGATGAGAGAAAAGATGTAGCACATGGAGTAGCGCGTATGAGTGATGGTAGTGTTATTGTAGTAGGAGAGAGTGATAGCTACAGTAGAGCTACAAACTTTTATATGCTTAAGGTCAGCAAATAGCTGTGCTATCCTTAGCTTATTTAGCTATAATTATAGTTAATATAAAAAATACAGGATAATATAGATGCAATTTGTTGAGACACGAGGTAATGATGGGCAGAAGCCAAAAAGCGTAGCATTTTCAGAAGCGATACTTAGCCCAAGTGCTAGTTTTGGTGGACTGTATGTACCTGAAGCCCTTCCTAATTTAAATGAAGAATTTTTAACAAAACATCTCTCCAGTCATTATAAAACATTGGCATTGGATTTTTTACAACAGTTTGATATAGATATAGAAACAGAAGTTTTAGAAGAGGCGCTTAAAAGATATGATGCTTTTGATGACCCGAGTAATCCTGTTCCTCTTGTACAGATAGAAGAAGACTGTTTTGTCTCTGAACTCTATCATGGACAGACACGGGCTTTTAAGGATATGGCGTTGCAACCTTTTGGTTATATTTTGAGTAAACTGGCTCAAAAAAGAGGTGAAAACTATCTCATTATGGCAGCAACCAGTGGTGATACCGGTCCAGCAACACTTGAAACCTTTAAAAACCAGGACAATGTCAAAGTAGCATGTCTCTATCCTGATGGTGGGACATCTGATGTTCAGAAACTCCAAATGGTCACAGAAGATGCAGATAATCTCAAAGTGATAGGGGTTAAAGGGAACTTTGATGACACCCAACATACGCTTAAAGATCTTCTTGCCTCTGAAGATTTTAAGTCTGAATTAAAAGAACGTGATATTAAACTCACTGCTGCGAACTCTGTGAACTTTGGACGTATTATTTTTCAAATTATTTATCATATCCATAGCTATTTGGAAATGGTACGTAATGAGACTATTACCATGGGTAAAAAGATCTACCTTGTCGTACCAAGTGGAAACTTTGGTAATGCATTGGGTGCATATTATGCAAAAAAAGCGGGACTTCCGATCGAAAAGATATTGATCGCTTCGAATATCAATAATATTTTGACAGATTGGATCAATACGGGTGCTTATGATCTTACGGACAGAACATTGATACTGACAGAATCTCCTGCGATGGATATTCTTAAAAGTTCAAATATTGAGCGAGTCATGTATGATAAGTTTGGTGCAGCTAGAACTAAAGAGTTGATGGATGCTTTAACAAGTGATGGTAAGTACCAGTTAAGCAGTGATGAGCTGGCCTCTTTACAAGAAGATTTCAGTGCTACTTTCTCAGATGATGTAGAGGGTGAAGTTGTGATCGCTGCTTATGCTAAACAAGGGTATATTATGGACCCTCATACGGCAACTTGTATGAAAGCGTATGAGACCCTCAGAGAAGAGAAACTTCCTACAGTGATCTATTCAACGGCAGAGTGGACCAAGTTTTCTTCGACGGTATCCAAAGCACTTGGTAACAGTGTGAAAGATGATATGGAAGCATTAAAATGGGTAACAGAAAATGCAAATGTTTCTGTACCACCAATGATAAATGGTCTATTTAGCAAACCTATTATGCATACAGTGGTAGTAGATAAAGAATCTATCAAAGGAGAGATGTTGAACTTTTTATAGTTTGACATAATGCTTATGTCTAAAAATTATTTAACTTTTTTTTTCATACCATTTATCATGCTGGAAGTTGCAAATGCAAAAGCAGTTGAGTGTAATATTATTACGGGTGGAACAAGAGAGTGTAATCCTTACAGTTCAAGATTTGTAAAAGCAAAAGAGGTCAAATATGACCTCAAGAGAAAAAAATTAATTGTTACCAAAACACTTCCTGTACCTGAAAAGAAATCTTCTGTTCAAGTTGTTTCAGTAGAAGACATGATCGAGAAATATGTGAAAGTTGAAGACTCTATGCGTTTCAAGGGAAATGAACCAGTACCTTCAGAAGAGGCAAAAAAAGAAAGAATATATTCGCGGATAGAAAAGATCAGGCTTGAGAGAAAAAAACTTTTCGATAAAATGAAAAAAGCTAAAGAAGAGAAAGAACTAAAGAAGCTTGCAGCATTAAAAATTATAGAAGAAGAGAAGAAAAAAGCATTTTTTGATAAAATAAAAAAATTTACGGAAAAAAGAGAAAAAAAGAAACTTGAGGCATTAAGGCTTGCAGAAGAAGAGAAGCGAAAAGAGTTAGAAGAAAAACTTAAAGAAGAAGGTTTGTATGTGGTCGAAAAAGGTGATAGTTTGAGTACTATTGCTGCGAAATTCAGTATGAAGACAAATGCATTAATAGACCTAAACAACTTAAAAAAGAAAGCTACTCTTCGTATAGGGAAAAAACTGACTATCCCTTATAGTCAAAAAAGAGTTGATGCTATTGCCCGTGCAGAGTATGTTGTAGAAGAGGGAGATAGCCTCGGTTCAATCGCAAAAGAGTTTAATCTTACGTCTAAAGAGATCAAGAAATTCAATCGCTTAAAAAAAGGCTCTACTATACGCTTGGGACAGAAGATACTTCTGCCATTACCCCATAAATTAGCAGAGGCTAAAAAAACAAAATTACTCAGAAGTTACGGTAAACGGAAACTTCGTGTTACTGCTACAGCTTACAGTTCACATAGAGCACAGACAGATAAAACCCCATTTCTTGCAGCATGGAATAATCGCTTACGCCCAGGAATGAAAATCATTGCTGTCTCCAGAGATATGCTGACCAAATATGGTATGAAAAATGGTACAAAAGTAAGAATAGCCGGATTAGCGGGTATTTATAGGGTAAGAGATAAAATGAATAAGCGGTATAAAAAACGGATCGATATCTATATGGGTATTGACAGAAGAAGAGCACTGCGCTGGGGAAGACGTAATGTTGTTATCTACTGGTAGTAGAGTCTAAAACGATTCCACTATCTCTAAAACCTCAAGATACCTGTCACTCTTCTCTTCATACTCCTCTTCAAGTAAAGCCAACTCTTCAGTAATGACATTTAACCCTTTTTCCTGATAGCATTCTGGATCTTGTAAACATGCATTGAGCTTTTCTATCTGGGCTTCAAGTGCTTCTATCTCATCAGGCAGTTTATCGAAATCCTGTTGTTCTTTGTAGCTGAGCTTTGTCTGCTTTTTTTCTTTAGATTTGCTCTCTGTTTTAACGGTTGCAGTTTTGACCTCTTTGTCCAGATCATTTAGCTCTTTTAACTCTTTTAACTCTTTTTCTATCTCAAGATACTCTGTATAGGTTTGGAAAGATTCTTCCACTACACCGTTACCTTTAAAGATGAAGAGCTTGGAAGCGATTTTGTCTATGAAGTAACGGTCATGTGAAACAAATAGAATTGCTCCTGGGAAGTTGATGAGTTTCTCTTCTAGAATGTTGATGGTTTGGATATCCAGATCATTTGTAGGTTCATCCAGTATAAGACAATCGACTTTCTTTGCTAAAAGCAGGGCAAGTGCCACACGGTTTTTCTCTCCCCCGGAGAGCATTCCTACTTTTTTGTCTAAAAATTCTTTAGGGAAAAGAAAACTTTTAAGATATCCATAGACATGAAAACTGACACCCTGTACATCTATATGGTCACCCCCATCGGGGCAGAAGGTTTCGATAAGTGTTTTTTTATTGTCTAGCATCTCTCTGTGCTGATCAAAATATCCTAAGGCAAAGTCACCTTGTTTTATGACACCTGAGTCTGGTTTAATGCGTCCTAACATCAGTTTGAGCAGCGTTGATTTACCTGCACCGTTGATACCTACGATGGCTATCTTGTCTTTTTGTAAGATACGTGTTGTAAGACCTTCTATGAGTTTTTTACCCGGTACAGAGTAGCTCATGTTCTCTATGTCAAAAAGCATTTTTTTGCGTGAAACCCCTTCATCACGGTTAAAATGTTTTTTCTCTCTTTCAAGTTCAACCATCATTTTGCGTATTAGTGTAGGGTTCTGTTTAGCCTCTTCACGTAGTTCGAAGACACGTTTTTTGCGTCCCTGGTTACGTTTTTCTCTGGCTTTTACTCCTTTACCCAGCCATGCTTCTTCTTGTTTAAGCAATCTTAACAGGTTCTCATGGCCCTTTTTCATGGCATGCATACGCGCCTCTTTTTGTTCGAGGTAAGCCATGTACCCACCTGTGTAACTTACAAGATCCTGGTTATCTACCTCCACAACACGTGTTGCGATGGTGTCTATGAAATGTCTGTCATGCGAGATAAAAAGCAGGGTAAAATTTTCTTTGAGTAAGATCTCTTCTAAAAACTCTACCATATAGACATCAAGGTGGTTGGTAGGCTCATCAAGCAAAAGTACATCAGGTTTTTTAAGTATGAGAGATGCCAAAGCTACACGGCGTTGTTCTCCTCCGGAAAGAGAGACTACAGGGCGATGTTCATACTCTTTGAGCTTAAACTCCTGCATGACACGTTCTATTTTATCATCAAGGTTCCATGCGTTATGATGGTCTAAAAAAGAGGTAACCTTATCGAGTTTTTTGAGTAGTTCCCTGTTTTCAAAGTCATCTGTCACTTTAAGACTAAGCATGTCATACTCATCTTTAGCCTCTTTTAGTTCTGTAAGTTCATTCAGTATGGCTTCTCGTACTGACAAATCCGGATCAAAGTGAGGTTGTTGTGCAAGCATTTCTATGTGTATGGCACTGTTTACAACTCTTTTACCTTCAGTTGGTTCTTCTTCTCCCATGATGATCTTCATCAAAGTAGATTTACCACAACCATTTTGTCCAACTATAGTGACACGTTCACCCTCATTAAGATGAAAATCTACATCATCAAGAAGTAGTTTAATGTCGTATTGTTTCTTGATATTGAAGAGATCTATGAGTGCCACGATTATTCCTTAAAATATATTGTCGCAATTATAGCAAATTGAGTGGGATTTAAGGCTTGATAAGGTATATTCCAAATAAAAAAAGTAGACCTATGTTAGAAATAATACTTGCCCTTTATTCCCTTTACACTTTTATGAGACTTTATATATCGTTCATGCAGATAGGATACATTAATGATGAAAAACGAAAAGACCCTGTTTTGATGCCTGCAGGAAAATATATGGTGGCAGCAAACTATGCCGTAGCAAAAGAGAAGCTCTCTTTGGTTGAGACATTTGTTGATTATCTGATGTTCGTGTGGTGGGTATTGGCAGGTTTTTCACTTCTTGCTTCTG
>JGI24024J18818_10000258_pt1 | contig 18525 bp, 20 predicted proteins | sample Cruoilmetagenom2_FD_18818 | JGI IMG/M metagenome (IMG submission 18818) | reverse complement strand
AGGTAGTGGAATGTGGCCTGGCAGTTCAGGTAGTGGAATGTGGCCTGGCAGTTCAGGTAGTGGAATGTGGCCTGGCAGTTCTGGCGGTGATATGTGGCCCTCCTGGTAATTCAGGTTGTCCCCAGGCAGTCCTTACATAACCAGTAAACAGCAACGATTACTCGAGGTTTAAGTATGAAACGTAGTTTGATCACAGTGCTTGCCATGTTGCTTGTTACTCCCATGGCATCGGCATTTGAGAGCGCCTTCTCAGCTGAAGCCGTTCAAACTGCTCCAGGTATGGAGCCTACGCGAATGAAATTCTATGTCGCAAGCAGCAAAGCTGTTCGCATGGAGATGCAAACGCCACGTGGCGAAATAATTCAGCAGTATTTCCCGGGTTCTGGATTATTAAGGGTGATCTATCCTGCTCAACGCCAGTATATCGAGCAAAAATCCCCTGCCCCACTGGCTTTACCGGGTGAGGTTGTGACAAACCCCTGCGATCAGATGCCAGATGCAAAATGTGAAAATCTGGGTGAAGAAGCAGTAGGAGAACAGCTTGCTGTCCATTGGAGAGTGACACGCCAGGGCCCAGATAACGAGTCACAGGCAATGGAGCAATGGCTGGATAAGAAACGTGGTGTGCCGCTACGGCAGATATTTCCAAATGGTGCTCGTATAGATGCCAACCTGACCGGTGTCGAAGCCATCAATGGGCGCCAGGCAGAGCGATGGGAAATTGTCATGACACCGAAGAATGGCCAGACCCAGACAGGCATACAGTGGCACGATACGGAGCTCGACGTAACAATACGTGAGTCGTTGCCGAATGGTTCGATTCGGGAGCTTGTGAATATCAATGTTAGTGAACCCGATGCGAGTCTTTTTGAGATTCCTGCAGGATTTAACAAACTGGAAGTTCCATCTCAGGAACCGCGGAGATAAGCAATGATTACAGTAGTCGGTAATTTCAAGGGCGGTACCGGGAAAAGCACGGTTGCCTTCAATCTGGCCATATGGCTTGCTTCCCAGGGAAAGAATGTTGCCGTTGCTGACCTTGATCCGCAGGAGAGCCTGACTGATGTAATGTATGTTCGTGAGGAAATGGGTTACCAGCCGGATGTTCATGTATTACAGGACCTGACAGCGAAAGCAACGCAGGAATGGGATGAAATCATTGTTGATGTCGGAACCGCTGACCTGCCCGCCATGGAAAAAGCTATGAGTATGGCTGATCGCATCCTGATTCCAGTGGCGCCGAGCCAGGCTGATGTCTGGTCTACGCAGCGCTTCATGGATCTCGTCCACAAGAACTGTAAAGACACGACTGATATAAAAGGTGTCATAAATCGGGCTGACACGCATCCACTGGTCACAGAAACAGATGAAGCGATGGAAGCACTGATGATGATTAATGGTTTGACGATGCTGAAGAGTTATCTGTACCAGAGAACCGCATATCGAAGAGCTTTTAGTGAAGGCCTGGCCGTCTTTGAAATGATGCCTGCCAATAAGGCCGCAGGTGAGGTCTGGCGACTGGCACGCAGTCTGTACAGGGCGCGTCCGGATATGAAGAAAAAGAAAAAGGCGAAGAAGAAAGCCACGAAAGAGGGCAAGGCCGCTAAAGACAAAGTCAGCGCTGATTGAGTAGAATTAGTCAGAGACCCCCAATTCCATGAAAATAATTCGCTGGATCTCCTGCCACCTGATTTTCCTGACAGTCATTATTTCTGTAGCAATCGCATGGTATTACAGGCAGGAACTTGCCAGTGATCTTGCGAGCTTGACCGGTAAGGATACCGTCAGCGTGGTTTCAACTGCTGTTAATGCTAAGCAACAGCAACAACAGCAGCAACAACAGCAGCAGGTTAAGCCTGAGCCGCCTGTTCCCCCCCACCAGAACAATGGCTCATCTGATAAGTTAGCTGGTGCCGAACAAATCGATAGTAAAGAAACACCAGGAGCATTACAGAAAAAATTCCAGCGTGGCAGCGCCAGCAACCCGGCTCCGTCTGTTTCTCCTCAGCCCGGGTCAGCAGAGCAATGGCCACCGGCAGTTATAGCTACGCCTGAGAAGAAATATGCACCTGATATCCCCGGTAGTGGCGTAGTCGCCACAGAAACAGAATCTGATAAGAGTCCCACATATCCGGACGACAGCAGATTAGAGCAGGGGCAGGGGCTATCCCCCGGACAACCGATCGTCGCACGTTCAGAACCGGACACAATGTATCCGCCTGATGATTACGATCCTGAAGTAGTTGGCATGTTAAAAGACAACACGGGAGGAAACGGTACACCATTTGCTGTGCAGGAGTCGGCGAATTTCAGCACAGACTCAGGTGCTGCTGCAGCTATATACCCTCCGCAACTCGCCAGCAATGACAACATGCCTGATAGAAGTGAGATACCAGCTCCAGGCCAGAGTGTGGGAGTTGAGCAGCCTTTTAGTAATAACTTCCAGGCTCAACTCGAGACAGCCCGTCGATACCAGTGGGGCGGCGAATTCGACAATGCCCGCCAGGAATATGAAAGTTTAATGGCGGCGAACCCTGATAACCCTGAAATTGCCAGTGAACTCGGCAACCTGCTAATGCAGCAGAACCGGATTGATGATGCCGGCCGAGTCTATGACTCGGCAATTGTTAATTTCCGTCGTCTGCAGCGCGATAATGAGGCTATAGGTTTAATTCGGTTCATTTCAAGGTATAATCCCGTGCTCGCAGATACACTCTATAATAAATATTGGCAGTGACCGGTTCCGGTAAACTGCTCCCGCCAGCGCCAAAGGATCAGGAGAAAGATGATGATTATCAGTCTGTTACGTAATTTATTGGCCTTGATAGGCCTGGCAGCAGTCATCGTAGCAGGCATGTTATACCCAAAAGTACAGTCATTTAAGAATGACTTTGATCCTGGTGCGCTGGATGCTTACACAGAACTCGTCAGTACATTGCTGGCGAAAAAAAGCGCTGTTGATGCAACTGTCTGGAAAGTAAAGATTGAAGATGGGGTCTCTATCGACGATGCAATAGAAAGCATGAAAATCGCCGCTAACGACCACAACATCAAAAATGTAGGAGAGCTGCCACTTTACAAAGAAGTGGAAGCTATGAGAGGAGAGCCGTACCGTCATGCGCAGATCTTTATGTTCTGTAACGCTAATACAGCAGCGAAGATGATGGATTACAACGATGCGTATTCGGCCTATTTACCGTGCAGGGTTGCACTGGTCGAAGACAAGTCGGGTCAGGCGTATTTATACAGCCTGAATATGGACCTCATGATATATGGGGGCAAGCCGTTGCCACCCGCACTCAAAGAAGAGGCGATGAAAGTTAAGGACATAATCCTCGACATCATGCAAAGGGGGGCAACCGGCGATTTTTAACGGATCGTATACGGGAGTCACATCATGGCTAATACAGGCCAATCAGGAACGACACTGGAAGAAGTACTTGAAGTAGAAGAGCACTGTATGGCGCGGTTGGCTGATAGTTTTGAGGCCAGTGCACGACGTTGGGAACTGATCGTCTATCCATCCATGATTGCATTCATACTGCTGGCCGCCTATGGCTTCTGGCTCATTTATAATTTGACCCATGATATTGCGGACGTTGCCAAGAGCGTACGCGAAATGACCGCCAGCGTGACGCAGGATCTGGGCGATATTTCCGGCAAGATGAGCACCATTGCTACATCAACGGCTTACATGCGCCCAATGTCGCGTGATATCCATAACATGACAGCGAATGTCAATGATCTGGCAACCAGCACCAGCCATATGCAGTACAATATGTGGCAGCTTAACCGGAATGTTTCTGCACCGTTCAATATGATGGATAAAATGACGCCTTTTGGCTCTTCCCGGCCCTATGGCAAGCAAAGTAACCATATCACTCCGCCGATGTATCCCCGCATGCCAGTAAGATACTATCAGCCCAGAACTGTTCCGCAGTTTGCATCAATACCGCAACCAGCAGCGACAGTAACACCTGCAAAGCAGCTACCTGTAGAATCTACATCTACTGTAAGCAACAACAATACTGATAATCTGAAAATTTAATTCAGGAGAATACTACTATGTGGCCGTTTTCCGTGCGCACCACCAAACGCCTGAAAATGATGCTGTCCAAGCTGGAACAGCACGTAGCACAGGAAAACCCTGATTTGAACGATGCACTTAGTGCTTATCGGCAACTGGATCAGGTCGCGTACCGAATGGGGCTGCTGAGCCCGGATGAATCCTTTGCATTGCGCATTGCATGGTGGCCCATGATCTCCATTCTGGGGACATTTTCATCCGGCAAATCCACATTTATTAATCATTATATCGGCAAGAATCTGCAATCGACGGGCAACCAGGCTGTCGACGATAAATTTACCGTAATCTGTTACGGCAATGATGAGACTCCCAGAGTACTGCCGGGAATGGCATTGAATGGTGATGCACGATTCCCGTTCTACCAGATCAGCCGTGAAATTGAGAAAGTTGCCGAAGGAGAGGGCAAGCGTATTGACTCCTTCCTGCAGATGAAAGTCTGCAATGCGGATCATATCCAGCGCAAAATGATCATCGATTCCCCGGGTTTTGATGCAGATTCTCAACGTAACTCCATTCTGCGCATAACTTCACACATCATCGATCTTTCTGACCTGGTGCTGTTGTTCTTCGACGCCAGGCACCCGGAACCGGGTGCAATGCAGGACACCCTCGATCACCTTGTAGAGGGGACTGTCAGTCGCCAGGATGCCAATAAATTCCTGTATATCCTGAACCAGATTGATACGGCTGCCCGTGAAGATAATCCGGAAGATATCGTTGGTTCCTGGCAGCGTGCCCTGGCACAGAAAGGGCTGACAGCGGGGCGTTTCTACACAATTTACAATGAAGAAGCGGCAGTAGATATTGATGATGAAAACCGCAAGGCGCGGTTCCAGTCCAAGAGAGATATTGATCTGAAAGAGATTAATGACCGCATGGCCGAAGTGGAGGTTGAGCGTTCCTATCGCATCGTAGGCAGCATAGAAAAGCTGTCAAAATACATCAGGGAATCTATTATCCCCGAGCTCAATGGGTACCTGTCACGCTGGCGCAGACGTGTGCTGTGGGGCGATGTGATGATCGCTGCGGTCTTCGCAGCCGGTTTTGCTGGGCTCATATACATGCTTGGCATAAATTATAATGACATCGTCAGCAAGCTGACGGAGAACAAGGTCATTACTGTTGTCGCTGCCGCTGCAACGTTTGCTGTGTATCTGGCACTGCATTACTGGATGCGAAAACGCGCTGCGGCCACTGTGATGAAGCGCATTCCTGTCCAGATAGGCCCGGGTGATCCGGACCTGAGGCTGGCATTCAAGCGCAGCACGCGATTTGATCGCAGCATCTTCCAGCGTAATCCAACCGGCTGGGGTAAACGCTCGATAAAGCGTCTTGAAGCCATCATCCTGTCTGCCAATCAGCAAATTGAGCATCTCAATGATCGTTATACAGATCCATCAGGTCGAAACCAGGAAATGGCATCTCTGGGTGCGATGCCTGACGAGACTTCTTAAGCGGCTGTAATCCGATTTTTCAGCCGGCCGATTCCGCTGACTTCGCACTCTACTAAATCACCAGCCGCTAGAAATTCAGGCGGCTGACGCGCAAATCCAACACCTACCGGTGTGCCTGTTGCAATAATATCTCCCGAGTACAGCGTCATGCTCTGGGACAGGCTATGAATGATCTCTGCGCAGTCAAAAATCTGGAAGTAGGTGCTGGAATCCTGTTTCAGCACGCCGTTGACCCACGATCTTAACTGTAAATTCTGCGGATCCCCAATCTCGTCAGCAGTCGTGATGACAGGACCCATTGGGCAGGCACCATCAAGGCTTTTACCAATGAAGTACTGCTTGTGCCGGAATTGTAAATCGCGTGCGGACAAATCATTGATGACCGTGTAGCCGAATACATACTCCAGGGCGTTCTCCCGGCTGAGCTTCCTGGCCTTCCTGCCGATGATGATCGCCAGTTCCACCTCCCAGTCCAGTTCACTGGTGACAGCACTGTCACAAATTACGTTATCGTAGGGTCCATTCACACTACCGACCGCCTTCGTGAATACTATGGGGTGTTCGGGTAGTTTGACGTCACGCTGCCGGCTCTGTGCAGATTCGATAGCATGTTCTGCATAATTCCAGCCCAGGCAAATAATGTTCTGACGTGGTACGGGAATCGGTGCACAAATGAGGCTCTGGTCGTATACCCGTATGCAGTCATCGGGCGCTACGCTTGTCCACTCGGCGAGTGTGGCAAGCATTTCAGGTCCGGCATCGATCAATGACTGCATTGAATCCAGACCGGGAAATCGTGGATCCAGTGAAGGTATAATGACGGTTTCATTCTGAACGATAGCTGGCAACTGCTTGCCGTCAAGATTGTATGTACATAAACGCATAAAAGAAGATGCCCTCTGAACCAGAAAGTATTGTAATCGAAACCGGGCCTGATCCGGTTGCCAGCATCATATGGCTACACGGTCTCGGAGCGGATGGGCATGATTTTGAATCTATTGTACCCATGCTGGGCTTGCCCGCCGATCTGTCTGTCCGATTCATTTTTCCTCACGCACCAGTTCGACCAATAACGGTAAATGGCGGCATGGCCATGCGCGGCTGGTATGACATCCGCAGTATCAGCATAGACGAAAACGAAGATACAGCAGGTATCCGCGATTCGGCTTCCATATTGGCAGGATTGATTGACGATGAGGTGGCGAAAGAAATTCTACCCGCGAAAATTGTACTGGCAGGTTTTTCACAAGGCGGTGCAATTGCCTTGTTCCAGGGCCTGCGGCACCCCGAACGTCTGGCCGGCATACTAGCCCTGTCCACCTATCTGCCCATACCGGACATTTTAATGTCAGAAGCTTCCGGGCATACTGCAGGCCTTTCTGTCTTCATGGGGCATGGTACTCAGGACCCGATTGTGCCGTTGCAACTGGGTGAACAAACCAGAGAAATACTCGTAGCCAGGGGACTGGAAGTGGAATGGAAGACCTATCCTATGGGGCACTCAATCACTCAGGATGAGGTCCTGGATATCGGCCGCTGGCTTAGGGATGTACTATCGTGTTAGCTACCTGGTACTGCTGGTAATAAAGTTTTCCAGCGCATCAATGGGCAGCGGGCCGATCTGGCGTGCGACTATCTCACCTGACGGGTCATAGATGTAGAAAGTGGGAGTGCCGACGAACATCCCGCCTCCAAATTTGAGCAGTTCCGTGATGTCCAGCTCAATTAGCAGGTTGGTGAATGTCAGATCGTGACGCTGTACGAAATCCTCTGCCAGTTTCCGCTTCTTCCATCCGTCTATGGAGATGCCCAGTACGATGGCATCCTTATCCATGTGGTCGAGGTGGAAAAATTCCATCGTATGAATCTCGGCGTTGCAGATCGGGCAGTCGTTCTCCCAGATGACCACGACGGTCCATTTGCCATTGCCAATGAACTCACTGGCATGGCGTTCCTTGCCATCGAAGTCTCTAAAGTTCAGATCAGGCGCAGTGGCCAGTGCTGGCAACGCAACTAAAAGTAATAGCAGGAGCAGATATTTACGCATCATATCGAGCACTACATTCTTACGAATCCCTGTTCGATCAGCTTTTTAACTTCAGCAGGGCCATAGGGGACATGGTCAATAAAGTCCGGAAAAGATTCCTGCTCGAGACCGAGCGATCGAATCATCGTGTCGCAGACTTTGACATCAAGAACGCCTTTTTTATCCAGTACGGCTGCACGATCGACCAGTGACATGTAACGGTCGTAGTTCCGGCCGGTGAAGTAGTCAATTTCAGGTCCATGCAGGATAAGTGCAAGTTCAGGCGTACCCTGTCTGGTATCAATCTGGCCTGCAAGCTCTTCAATGCGCTTTAGCAGGCCTTCCATCTTGTCCTGCTCGTGGATAACAACGTCGAAAACATACCGTGTTTCCAGCTCTTCGATGCTTCCGGGGGGTGAACTGAGGCTGATACTGGCTGGGGTGGGTTCATCTTTTACTACGCGCGGAGAATGAGATACCAGCAGCAACAGCAGCGCGGTGATCGCTACGAGTGTGATAAAGAAAATGCCTAAAGTGCGAGTCATGCGTAAGTCAGCCTGATACCAAGTGTGGGGCTATAATAGCAGGCATTTAATCCAGACTCTCAATGAAGGAGCCTCCTGATGATGGGGAATTACAAATGCCCGGAAACGCTTGAACCGCTAGCCCAGACGGATCTGGGACTCATGCCTCGCAGCTGGCTGGAGCAGGCCATGGAGCTCTCCGAACCGGTTGGCAGCAATGTGGAAGCCCATGTCATAGTGGCTGGCAACCAGGAGGCCGTTGAACGGCGACTGGATGTCCTGTCAAAGAAATTTCCAGACTGGCAGTACTTGCAGGAGAAGGACAGCAACAAGGATGTCTTCCTGATCAGCCTGGATTCCGGGCCAGTCATCATTGCCAGGTGCCTGCCAAAGGATAAAGACCCGCAGGGAATGCTCCAGCAGGATAGCGATTACTCCCGTGGCCGGAATGTCATGGGACAGGTGTTTTCACTTCTCAAGCAACTCAAACCCGGATCTGTGCAGCTGGAATTTGATGCGTGCAGCAGAGAGCTTGCCATCGGATGTGTGACAGGTCTGGAGCTGGCAGCCTATGACTATCGCAGCAGTCGTGATGATGCGGACAAGGAAGCGTTTCTTCCTGTGCTCAGAATAGACATCACACAGTCCTGGCTCAATGAGGCCATAGCTACAAGCCATGCCGTTAATACAGCGCGCCACCTGGTCAATCTGCCCGCAGCTGATCTGAATCCGCAATCCTATAGCGAACTTGCCGGCAATCTGTTTCGTGGTTCTGCCACGACGCACGTAACCGTCTGGCCTCGCGAACGATTGCAGGAGGAAAAAATGGGTTTGATGACTGCGGTCGGTGCAGCAGCTGAGCATGGCCCATGCCTGGTGCATATCTCCTACCGGCACCCGGACAGCAAAAAAGCACCTGTCGCGCTGGTAGGTAAGGGCATTACTTTCGATACCGGCGGGCTGGATCTGAAGCCGTCGGCTTTCATGCGCAACATGAAGAAAGATATGGGAGGTTCTGCTGCCCTGGCCGGGCTGGCCGTCTGGCTGGACCGTGCCCGGCCAGTGGTGTCAGTCGATATCTATCTTGCCATCGCCGAGAACGCGGTGGGCAAGCAGGCCTTCCGACCCGGCGATATACTGACGGCACGAAACGGCAAGACAGTCGAGATCGACAATACCGATGCAGAAGGGCGCCTGGTGCTTGCAGACGCCCTGTCTGTTGCCGTGTCACGCGAGGCACCTGATAAGCCGTCAGTGGTTATCGATGTGGCGACTTTGACCGGTGCGGCGCGAGTGGCTCTGGGCATGAAGGTCGGTGTCCTGTTTGCGACAAACGATGAGCTGTCTGCTGCACTAGTGCGTGCAGGCGAGAGTGCGGGCGATCCGCTATGGCGTCTGCCCATGATCAAAGCCTATGACGCTGAGCTGCGCTCACCCGTCGCAGCACTGGTTAATGCATCAACCAGTCGATTTGGTGGTGCAATCACCGCAGCGATGTTTCTGGCCGAATTCGTAGATGATGTCCCCTGGGCCCATATTGACGTTAATGCCTGGACGGATGCCAACGATGGGGCAATCAGCGGTCCCGGAGGTAACGGTCAGATGGTGCAGTGCCTGATTGATTTTCTGCGAGAGCAGGTATAATTAGTTCACAAAATTATAATAACCACTACAAACATCACAGGAGGAGTATGAAATGCCATCTACTTATCAATCTATTCACGTCAATGCCCCCATCGATACCGTCTGGGAAATCGTCAGCCATTTTCATGATATGTCCTGGTCACCCAATGTGGTCAGCAGCTGCGAGTCTGTGGGCGATGTCCACGCGAAAAAGCCGGGTGCAAAACGGATACTGAATGAGGCTTTCCATGAAACACTGCACGATGTCGTCACAGACCAGCATATCGTTCGCTATTCGATTGATGACGGCCCATCGCCCGTGTCGGCAGATGAAGTCACGAACTATATCGGTGAAATTCATCTCGTGCCGGTTACGATGAGCAACACCACTGTCGTGGAATGGCGCTCTACGTGGGAGTCCACAAGCGATGATGCAGTGACTTTCTGCAGTGGTATCTACTCAGCCCTGTTGAACGACCTGGCAGCAACATTGAGTGAAACATGAATGGATACAAGATACTGGTATCGGTTAACCCTTACATTCAGTCAGTACGGAGTTCTACTCTACACCTCCACTAAGTATCAATACGCCGATACTTGATCCGATGCGGTTGATCAGCATCGTCGCCCAGGCGACGCTTGCGATCGGCTTCGTAGTCATCGAAGTTGCCCTCGAACCAGGTCACCTGGCTGTCTCCTTCATAGGCAAGGATGTGCGTGGCGATGCGGTTCAGGAACCAGCGGTCATGCGAGATGACGACTACGCAGCCCGGGAAGCCGAGGATTGCGTCTTCCAGTGCACGCAGGGTTTCAACGTCGAGGTCGTTGGTCGGTTCATCGAGCAGCAGCAGGTTGCCGCCGCTCTTCAGCAGTTTGGCCAGGTGCACACGGTTACGTTCACCACCGGAAAGGTCTCCGATGCGCTTCTGCTGGTCTGTGCCCTTGAAGTTGAAGCGGCTGACATAGGCGCGTGACTGGGTACGGTAGTTGCCGACGATAATCTCATCCAGACCGTTTGAAATCTCTTCCCACACTGTTTTTTTGCCGTCCAGTGCGTCGCGTGACTGATCGACGTAGGCGATGTCGACTGTTTCACCTACACGTAGCGTGCCCTTATCAGGACGTTCGGCCTCCGTCAGCATTCTGAACAGTGTGGTCTTGCCCGCGCCGTTCGGACCGATAATGCCGACGATTCCGCCTTTGGGTAGTGCAAAATTCAGGTTTTCGAACAGGAGCCGGTCGCCATAAGACTTGGACAGACCCTCAGCTTCAATGACCATGTCACCCAGACGCTGGCCGGGTGGGATATACAGAGAGTGCGTTTCATTGCGCTGCTGAGTGCTTTGTGAAGACAGTTCTTCAAAACGGGCAAGACGTGCCTTGCTCTTGGCCCTGCGGCCTTTCGGGTTGCTGCGAACCCACTCCAGTTCTTCTTTGATGGCACGCTGACGCGAGGATTCCTGACGTTCTTCCTGTTCGAGGCGCTGCTCCTTCTGTTCAAGCCACGATGAGTAATTGCCTTTAAACGGCAGCCCGTGGCCGCGGTCGAGTTCGAGTATCCATTCAGCAACGTTATCGAGGAAATAACGGTCATGGGTGACAGCAACAACCGTTCCCGGAAACTCAGCAAGGAAGCGCTCCAGCCAGGCAACGGATTCTGCGTCGAGGTGGTTGGTTGGTTCGTCCAGCAGCAGCATGTCAGGTGCAGACAGCAGCAACTGGCACAGTGCTACACGGCGTCGTTCACCACCCGAGAGCGTGCTTACCTCTGCCTCCCATGGCGGCAGTCGCAGGGCATCTGCGGCGACCTCGAGCTTGCGGTCGAGCTCCCATGCTCCAGCCGTCTCAATGGCCACCTGCAACTTGCCCTGCTCCTCGAGCAGGGCAGTCATTTCATCGTCGTCCATCGGTTCGGCAAAACGGGCACAGACTTCATTGTAACGGTCAACCAGCCCCTTGGTCTCCGCTACACCAAGTTCAACATTGCCGCGCACATCCAGGCTGTCATCCAGTTGTGGTTCCTGCGACAAATAGCCGATTCGTATGCCCGCCTGCGGGCGTGCTTCTCCCTCGATTTCACTATCGAGGCCTGCCATAATCTTCAGCAATGTGGACTTGCCTGAGCCGTTCAGACCAAGCACGCCGATCTTGGCGCCAGGAAAAAACGACAAGGATATATCTTCAAGTATCTTGCGTCCGGGTGGAACGATCTTGCTTACCCGGTTCATGGTATAGATGTATTGCGCCATTGACCTGTTTCCCACTTTAAATCGACGAGCAATTATGTTGAAAAATGTATTCCTGCGCCAGTCCTGTTTAGTGTGTCATCGTGAAATCAGCAATGTCTGAACTGCCACGCGTTTATCTGATTGACGCAAGCATCTATGTGTTTCGTGCCTGGTTCACCTATCCGGAGGATCTCAGTGACCGTGATGGCTATCAGGCGAACGCCGTTTATGGCTATGCCGACTTTCTCAATAGGCTGCTGACACGTGTCAAACCTGCCTTTATTGCCTGTGCCTTTGACCAGAGCCTCAGTACTTCATACCGTAACGAGATATATCCAGCCTACAAAGCAAACAGGGAACCCGCCCCTGAAGAGCTTAAACGGCAGTTTGAACAGTGTAGACAACTGACGCGCTCACTCGGTGTCGCTGAATATGTCAGTGATCGTTACGAGGCGGATGACATTATTGCTACGCTGGCTGTAATGATGCGTGAATGCGGCCACCCGGTGACGGTTGTGACTGCTGATAAAGACCTGACGCAGCTGATTCATCATGATCATGATGAATGGTGGGACTATGCCAGAAACATTCGGCTCGGCAGGGAAGGTGTACAGGATCGTTTCGGTGTTATGCCCTCAGTCATTGCAGACATGCTCGCCCTGGCTGGTGATGCCGTTGATAACATACCCGGTATTCCTGGTGTCGGCCCCAAAACGGCTGCCGGCCTGCTGAATCGTTACGGCAGTCTGGATGGTATATACGGTAACCTGGCCAATGTAGCTTCTTGTGGAATGCGTGGCGCAAAACGTATCCAGTCTTTGCTGGAAAAACACGAAGAGGACGCACGCCTTGCGTTGCTGCTGACACGCGTTTGTGAAGATGTACCCGTAGAAGCTATGCCGCATGACCTTGGCTGGGATGGTGTAGATGAAGAATTGCTGGAATCCATCATTGAACAGATTGGCTTCAACCGTAACCGATACCAGCATTGGTTATAGCTCTAGGGAGTCACTGAACAAGTCATGACTGAATATCTTGAGCCCAAAAGATCCAGCTTCTTCGTTAAAGACCTTCGCAATAGCTAGCTATTACGTGCGGCCTTTGCCTAGAATCTAAATATTTTGAATCTCAATCTATTTCACCCAGACTTGTTCAGAGGCTCCCTGGCCTCTTGTTTCATTCACAGCAGATTGCTATGTTTATTTATTCCCATCTAGCCGGATCATTCCATGACAGACAATCACACAGACGACATCACGGTTTACGAATTTATCGATTCTTCGACCAAACGCCTTGCCCATCTTGCTGGCATCGCCCAGGATCTGACAACAACAATCATCAGTTGCCGCACCCTCAAGGCCCAGCTCGAAAATGCGGAAATAGACGACGACACAAAGCGCGCTCTGTGGCTGACAGCATTAATTCATTACGGCCGCGCCTTCGAGACATCCGCCGGCCTGGAAATATCTGCTGAAGACCTGATGGCCGGTCTGAATGGTGACCCGATGGGCGCACACAAACAATACCTGGCTCTGTTGCATCGCCTCAGTGAACCACTGGAGGATCCATATCAGCGCGTACGCGTCGGACTGACCATGTCGCTCGATAACGGCAAGCCTGTTGGTGTCAAAGGTACAGGTGTTTTTTTCATGGAGTCAAAACCCGCCAACCATGAAATCATTGAGCAGCTGGAAATGCTGTCGGGCGCCATTCATGATCAGGTTCTTGGCCTCGGCAAGGAGGCTGAAATCGAAGTGCTTGAGGCAGTTGGCAAGATACCGATGGATGAACTCGTCAAGTTGCCGCAATTCAATCCGATGGCTGCCCACAGTCACTAATTGTGTGCCCATGATGGCATCTTGAAATGTATTTCTTTAAGCGGTTTGCTGCATTCTTCATTCTGGCCTCGATTTTGAGCGCCTGTAGCCAGCATCGTTTGCCAACAACAACTGAGATTCCAACAGCACTGCCGTCAGATTCACGCATTGAGTCAGAGCAACTATCATGGTGGAAAGTCCGTTTCAGAATTACCTGGCCGGAAAATACGGAACGTGACCAGACTGTTACACTTCTGCTCGCCGATGCTGTTGTGAGTCCTGTTTTGAAACAGTATGCAGATCAATTGCTATGGTGGCGCTTCCACCGTCGCGCTGCACGTGACCCCGCCGGTCATCAGTTCAGCTTTATGTTTTATTCAAATCCTGATGTTGCGGCGCAAGTCATGAAAGAAATACAACAAAGTGAAATTCTGGAGGCTGCAATCAATGCTGGCCTGGTAATGAAAGTAATTTATCCAGATACCAGCAATCCGGGTCATCCAGGTATAGAAGCCTACTCTGATCCATCCTGGTCGTTATCCATTCAACGCCACTGGCCTTCCTATATCATGGGTGTCAGTGCCATGTGGTTGGGATTGATTGATGAGATGAAACAATTTGATCTCGTCGACGAGACTGACATCGACCTGCTCTACGAGCAGTACAGGGCTATCAATGAGTATTTAATGCTTGTGTGGTATGTGGAAGGCCAGCATGCCTTCCTGCATCATTTGAGTGCGGTCTTCGGCTATCAGCCGATGTTGATCAGAAAAGAGATACAGTTCTAGTCCAATCTGGAATACATACGCTAGAATCCAGCCCTCAATAGATACCTGATAGGAGATTGTGATGAAATTTTCCGGAATACTCGGTCTTGTTATACTGATCGCTGACATCTATGCGGTCATGACAATTTTTCAGAGTTCTGCAAAGACAGCGGAAAAAATACTCTGGACCCTGCTGGTGTTTTTCCTGCCACTGATTGGTCTGGTCATCTGGTACTTCGCAGGGCCGGGCAAAAAGCCATTCTAAAATATTTTTAATGACGGCTTCGGATAGCATCACACTCGCTCCGTAAAAGTTCTCCGCTGCAGATATTGCGAAAGCATTGACGGCGGGCTGGAACACATTTCGTTCTATGCCGCTTGTCAGCATATTGTTCGCTGTACCGTTTGTTGTGATCGGTCTTATGAACTGCCCTGGTTGATCAGCCTGCAGCACATTGCTGACTTTCGTGCTTCCAGTGCTTGCTTATGCCAGCTTTGCTTTGTATCAGAGAGTTTTCCTGTTTCTTAGCCATTTTTCGCGTGCTTGCCGGTAGAGCTTTTTTGGGGCCTCGGTTTTTCAGCTTTTTTTGCAGTCTCTTCCCGCAAAGCGGTTTTAATCATGTCCGTAGTGGTGCGGAAGTCTATTTTACCGCTGCCCATCTTGGGGAGTTCCTCGAATGCCATGAATTTGCGGGGCAGTGCAATAGCCGGTAGATCTTTCTTCAGTTTTGCGATCAGTTCTTTTTCATCCAGTTCACCGGACAGGGCAACCGCAATCATCGCACCCTTGCGTGCATCGGGTATTTCCACAACACAACATTCGGTGTCATCGGGCAGATATTTTTCAATGACGGATTCGACCTGCACCAGTGACACCATTTCGCCGCCGATTTTTGCAAAGCGCTTCAGGCGGCCGCGATGCCAGAGATAGCCATCCTCATCGAGCATGCCCATGTCACCGGTCTCGTACCAGCCGTCCTTGATTTTCAACGAGGTCTCCTCGACATCATCAAGGTAGCCCTTCATGACCAGGTCGCCTTTGACGAGTATTTTGCCTTCCTGGCCAACTGGCAGTTCCTCACCCGTAGTGATATCGGTAATCCTGATCTGAACACCTACGACGGGCCGGCCGATGCTGCCATGCTTGTTCTGGCCAGGCAGGTTGACCGATGCGAGCGGGCTGGTCTCGGTTGCACCATAACCTTCCAGTAGTTCGATACCCTGTTTTTCCGCATAGCCATCTCGCAAGCTGGCCGGACATTTGTCTGCCCCGGCCACGGCAGCGCGAACTGATGACATTTCGCCCGGTTGAGACTGCTTCAGGTAACCCATCAGGAAAAACGGCGTGCCGACCAGCAGGGTAACCTTTTCTTCGCGGATGATGCGTACGATTGTTTTGAAGTCGAGCGGGTTGCCATAGGTAACGATGCGCATGCCGCCTGACAGTGGCAGCCACAGATTCGCCATCAGACCCAGCACGTGGAAGTAGGGCAGGTTTCCCAGTACACGATCTTCTTCCGTAAAACGAAAACTCTGCAGGGCGGCCTCAACGTTGGAGGCAAGGTTTCTGTGGCTGAGTTCAACAGCTTTGGGCGCCTTCTCGCTGCCGCTGGTGAACAGGATCGTTGCCGTCTCGTTCAGTGTGCCGGGATGCACCAGTTTGCCCAGCCAGCTGGCGGGGAGTTTGGACTTGAATGCAGCGAGCAGCTTCTCATAAGCACTTACCTGCTCCATCATATCTTCCAGAAAGACCATTCCTGGTACCAGCCTGCAACCGATCTTTTCCAGCAGAGCTCGCGAAGTAATGATGGTGTGAAAAGTGCATTTTTGCTGTGCAAATTCAGCGTTTTCAGATGCACCAGTGGAGTAGTTGATCATGACAGGCGTCTTGCCGGCCATCAGGGTCGCGAGTATTGTCAGGATGCTGCCGGCAGAGTTCGGCACCATGACGCCGAGATAACCATCTGAGTAGCGCCGGAAACGGCGAGCCAGGAGCAGTGCGCCAATCAGTGTCCGGCCATAGGTAAGGGTACGCCTGGTATTGCGGTCAACAATCGCAGTCGCGGCAGCATTTTTTTTTGCCTGCCGTATGAACGTCTGATGCAGCGGGATCATGAGATTGCTGTTCCTGTCCTGTGTGAGGTTCCGATTGTTATTCCTTACACCACGTTAGGTCAAATATTCAGGCTCATGCTGTCTTCCGGGAATGATGTCGTGCACGCTGTTTTGCGCCAATGTAATCTTTGTGTGGAATGTACAGCAGCGAGGATATTTTGCGCATCAAATGCTGCTCATGATCACTGAGTACGTCATCCGCCCAGGCTACACGCCAGAGCATCTCTATAAGATCAACTCTTTCCTGTGCGGAGTAGCTGTTATTGATACAGCGTGTGAAGCCATGCAGTGATACGGCATGTTCTACTTCGGCATCGGCCAGCTCGATGACCTGTTCGATCTCCTGATGTGTCAGCTCGAGGTCCTCTTCGAGTGCCATCCTCAGCGCTGCCCATTCCTCATCACGGTACTCAAAGTCTGATTTGAGCACCTCGATCATCAGCGCAGCAGCTGCGAGATGCTTCTTGTGCAGTGTGTTTTGTATCGTATCGCGTGCTGCGCTGCTCATGGAGGCATTAAAAAAAGATTTGATGCGTTCTATCATGTGTTTAACCAGGCGGCCATGACATACTCCTGCCGGCAAGCAGATGCATATGGATATGAAAGACCGATTGTCCAGCTGCTGAATTGCAGTTCATCACGATACGGTAGCCGTCATCTGCGAAGCCCGCCTCTTTCGCCAAACCTGTAGCAACCATGGTCAGTCTGCCCATCAATTCAGTGTCGTCGGTGCTGGTATCATTCAATGTCGCGATGTGTCTTTTCGGTATGATCAGGACATGTGTAGGCGCATGCGGATTAATATCGTTGAATGCCAGTATGTCATCATCTTCGTACACCGTATCCGGCTGTATTTCGCCACTGACCATCTTGCAGAACAGGCAATCACTCATCGTTTTCTCCTTGTTGTACGTCATTCCAGCGTTTTGTTAGATCATCATAGGCATCGATACGCCTGTCCCGGAAGAAAGGCCAGCTGCGTCGTACTTCTTCGATATGCCCGGGATCAATTTCGGCCAATATACAGCAAGTGCTATTGTCATTCGCTGCAGCAAGGACTTCTCCCTGTGGGCCGCAGATAAAGCTGTGACCCCAGAATTGTATGCCTTGTGTCTGGCCGGCCGGGTCGGGCTCATGGCCTGTACGGTTGGCCGCGAGCAAAGGAATGCCATTGCAGATGGCGTGTCCGCGCTGCACCGTCATCCAGCTGTCTAGCTGGCGTTGCTGCTCAGCGGCATCGTCTTCAGAATCCCAGCCTATGGCAGTAGGGTATATCAGCACATCTGCGCCTGCCAGTGCCATTAGACGCGCCGCTTCTGGAAACCATTGATCCCAGCAAACCATTACACCGAGCGTACCCAGGCTGGTAGGGATGGGTCTAAAGCTGCTGTCGCCCGGCGTGAAATAGTACTTCTCGAAGTAACCGGGATCATCGGGTATCTGCATCTTGCGATAGCTGCCGGCCAGCGTCCCGTCGCTGTCCAGCACTACGGCAGTATTGTGATAAAGCCCTGCGGCACGCCGTTCGAAGACCGAACCGACAATGACCATGTCCAGTCTGGCGGCAAGTTTAGACAGCCAGTCTGTCGTTGGTCCGGGCACAGGTTCTGCCCGATCGAATTCGTGGCTGCTCTCGTGCTGACAGAAGTAGTGGCCGTTATGCAGTTCTGGCAACACAACCAGGCTGGCGTTGTTATCGGCTGCCTGTTCGAGTAGTGATTCGATGCCCTGCCAGTTTTTTTCACAGACATCTGTGAAGTCGGATTGGATGACGCAACTGATGAAAGGTGATCTGTTCATAAACCTTATGTTAACTAATTGGTAACATTTCAGCAGAGCTAAAAAAATATTGCATAGTGAAGGATTCCGGGATGCGTTTTCCTG
>JGI24024J18818_10000257_pt1 | contig 18533 bp, 15 predicted proteins | sample Cruoilmetagenom2_FD_18818 | JGI IMG/M metagenome (IMG submission 18818) | reverse complement strand
ATCTTGAATTTTCGCTTCAATTCGATTAATGTTGAATCCCAAGATCGCCACAACAAGCAGCAAGCCTGCCAGGCAAAACCGTTTGAATATCCTTGATATAACCATCTCCATCCATGCCAGAGTCAACAATAAAACCCCTCGCTCAATACAACTTTTTACCAATATATTTCTTGCTGGAATTGAAACCTATAAGAACCGCAATGAGCTGGTTCCTCAGCAGATTATTGACCCCACTGCGTTATTAAAACCATATCACAAATGTCTCAAATATATTATTAGAAAAATATTGAAGTATTATCGGCTGTTTTCCAAACAAACAATTAATTACCCCAACATTTTCTTGGAAAAATTATTACTATGGGAATTTTTGTATTGCAGATTTCGATAGCAGGAATTAGTTATTTGGTTTCTGGGAGACGGAAGAGTTTACTTCTGATTTGCCCAACCTCACGCCTCGCAAAGCGAAAATGATCCCACCTATGATTCCTTGGGTCAGCATCAACCCAAAGGATATCCAGGAGAGGGCAATCGCATCTTTTGTTTGCACTCCTAGACCCGTCAGCAGGTAGACGAATATCCCTTCCCTGATTCCGATCCCATTAATAGAGAACGGCACCAGCAAGACGACCAGCGCGACTGGGACAATCATCGCAAAATACAAGAAAGATACACCCAGATCCAGGGAGACTCCAATAAAGAAATAGAAAAGGATCACATTAATCTGCAGGACAAGCGATGCCAGGAATGCAATCACCAAGACCCGAGGTTCCTTTCTTAGGATGCTGATGGATTGGTAAGCTTCTTCAAGCTTCGATGCGACCTTCTCGAGCCGAACACTCAGCAGCAATTGATTCAAGAACGCGAGCAGGCGAGCATTGAAAACCAGCAGCATAGCGAAGGAGCACAGAAAAAATACCAGAAGTACTGGGATCACATAGAAACTGACGTCCTGACCGCTGGCATATCCAATCCCCAATGCGAGAAGTGCTAACGAGGCCAGCGCGAATACACCGATCAATCGGTCAGCAAAAACGGATACAACAGATTTTGTTGAATCCTTGCTCATCATGGCTGTGTCGTATGCTCGCATCGCATCTCCACCGATGGTGGTTGGCAAAAAACTATTGAAAAATTGACCCACAAACACGGATCCAATTAAAAATCTTAGAGGGATGTCGATGCCTTGCGCCTTGAGCAAAACCTGCCAGCGATAACTGGTAATGATCTTTCCCAAAATCAAGGTGATAAACGAAAGCAAGAGCCAGAAAGGGGATGCCGAGGTCAGCGAAGCAAATACAGCTGAAAACTCAGTAATCGAAAGTAAATACCAAATCAGCGCTATGCTCACGATGGCTTTTGCAATAAATTTAAGCAGGTTCTTCATCGCTCTTTATACTTGCTGTCATCCTGATCGAGCACTCTTGATTTTCGCAGGCACACCCGCAGCGACCGCGTTGGGTGGGATATCACTGGTCACGACTGCACCTGCTCCAATTATGCATTTCGTACCAATGGTCACCCCATCTAAAATGATTACCCCTGCACCAATCCAGGCCAGGTCTTCCAAACGGATCCCCTTGGTATCAACTCGCCGGGACGAGGGTAATTGATCTGCATCTGAATAGTCATAACTGCCGCCAGAGAAATGACTTCCCGAACCAATATCTATGCTGTTTCCAATCTCGATTTTGCCTTTATTGGCGGCAATAATTTTAACATTGGTGCCAATATTGACGTGCGAGCCGATTGATATATCAGCTTCCTTGCACACAATCGAGCTAAATCTGCCAATAGTTACCAAATCCCCGATTATTATCCCTTGATTTGAGCTGCCCTTTGCGTCTAAAGTGCAATCGTCATCGACGATCACGTTATCACCGATTTTGATTTTGTGTGGCTGGCGCAAATTGAGATTCCTGCCGAAGATCACGTTGCGACCCACATCTTGAAACAGTGGTTTAAAGAACACCCTTCTTAAGGCCAATCCTAATGCCCCTGGCAGAAGACCGAAAAATAGGATGACCAATTCATAATATAACCAGCTTCCCCACCCACGATCACCAACGGTCATCTCCTTATATAACTGGGAAGATGATTTTTTCGGATCAAATAATTTATTGTGCAGGCCAGGCCACTGGTCAGATTTGGTTTCTTCTTTTGTTGTTTTGGTGCTCATCTGAATTTTTCTTATCTTATAACCGACCTTCATTAATCAACCAATTTGCTGTTTTCTTTAAGCCATCCTGCAGCACAATCCGGGGTTGAAAGTCGAGCTGAGATTGGGCTTTATGAATAGAAAAAGCGGTATTGCCTGTATAAAATTTTAAACTCCGTCGGGTGAAGGGCGCTTTCATGCCTGTTATTTTGGCCAATATCTCTAGTCCCATCACTCCAACCCAGACCAAGGCTTTCGGAAATCTTAATGATGGGTGTTTCACATCCAGGGTGTCCGCAATTCCGGTCGCCAGTTGGTTCAAGCTGACTGGTTCTGGTCCCGCCATAATAAATATCTCCCCAGGCTCACCCACATATTTGGAACCCAGTTCAAATCCGGCCACCATGTCGGAGATATAGATTGGATGGCGTAAAGTTTGGCCATCACCCACGTAAAAAAAGCGACCTTTCTTAATGGTGCGAAATAATTTCTCCGTTCGTGAACAGCGCGGGCCATACACCCAGGCGGGTCTGATCACGACTACTTGATAATCATTCTTCTCAGCATAATCCCGAACAGCTGTTTCGCCAGCCAACTTTGAACGTTCATAGGCAACATCTGGATGGCATTCTGATCCCTCATCAGCTGGTGGATTCTGAATATCTCCAAACACACCAACTGTACTGCAGTGAACAAATCGAGCGATTCCAGCATTGTGACAGCGTTTTACGAATTCGAGGGTGTGATCGACATTGATTTGCCAAAAATATTCTTCTCCCACACCAGTTTCCAGGTGTGCGCTCGCTAGATGGTAGCAGATATCGTGACCATCTAGCTCATTATCCAGGAAGACATGGTCGCTGAAATCCGTTTCGATGATTGTAAGATTACTATTCGAGGCTTGATGCTCCAACTGGTCAACATTGAGATCTACAGCCGTTACCTGGTTTCCACGTGTTAGCTGGTCGTCCACCAGGTGACTGCCAATAAAACCACCTGCGCCAGTGATCAATACGCGCATCCTCAATCCTTCCTGGCTGCAACTATGACAGCATACCCACGTGGAGATCGGTCCAGGAAATCCAATTTAGAAATAGCCAGGAACATCGGGTAAAGAAGTGAATACAGTTTAAGCGTTTTCTCAACTGATTTTACTTGACTGACATTCTGCGGTGCAATTTGACCTTTCTCTACCTTGGCTTCACTGCGTTTCGAGAGTACTTTTACATACGCGAAATTGATAACCAGTTCCAGCATTTCGGTAAAGAACTTGGAATAGCTCGAGTCCTGGTATGGAGTCAGATTGACTTGTTTAAGCTGCTCTTCAAGCTGCGGAGCATCATAACCGACCACATAGTGACCGTAATCCTCGGGGCGCATTCCGACAAGCTTCTTTATTCTTGTAACCAGTTTTTTTTCATCCCCATTCGGTGTTGTGACGATCACCCTGCCGCCAGATCTTACCAACCGTGAAAGTTCTTGATTTACCAGTTCTGGCTTCAACAAGTGCTCGTGAACATCAATTGTGATGACTACATCGAATGAGTCATTATTGAACGGCAGAGATGGATTTTCTTTATTCATCTCCGCGACCTCATCACCTGTGACTTCACTAATTTGAGCTTTGCTGTCTTTTTCAGCATCAGCCCAACTCCAATTTCCGCCAGAGTTCTTTAAGTGCCAGTTCATTGCACCGTTATTATCTCCACATGTTATTAATAGGCATTCCCCGTCAGGATTTTCGCCGATAATTTCTTCGAGAGCTTTTAGCTTTTGCTGCTTTTTTAATGATTTTCGAAACAATTGAAGCTGCCAAACTTCTTTTTCCGGGAGGTTAGTATCGGAGGCTATGTTGTTTGTGGCTACCATTATGAATTCTCCAGTTCTTCTTGCTTGCGATCGCTCAAACCATGCTTCCGATAAATCGCTTTCACTTCTTCAATCTCTAGATTTATCTTTTCCACTGACCAACCAAGTTCTAACGCCATAATTTCAGCTATAGTTTTCAAGGTTGAGTCGTCCGGTCGTCCAATTGAACCAATTCCTGTCCGTCTTAAGATTACATCAGAAAGCTTGATTGCCATTTCTTCTCGGACAGCAAAAATCACCTGAGCATATATTACCGGGCTTGAACGGGGAGATAGCTGTGATTGATCTCCAGATTCAGGCAGCAGTTCTTTCACCAGTGAATAGTCCGTCCCATAACTGCGAACCCAATGGTCAATAGTATTGGAAGCAAGCAGGGGCGAATCTTCTTGAATCGCATGTGATAAATAATCTCCAAAATGATCAATATGACCGCCATGGAGTTGATTAATGTGAGTTTTACAGGGCGGTACTGACTTGCCCAAATATTCAAAAACCAAATCAACCGCTTTTTCTGCGGTATACCTGGCTGTTGTGTATTTCACACCCATGACTGATATTAATCCAGACAAATCATTTTCGCTGCGATGGTCAACAATCTTGCTTTTTCTGACCAGCTTGACCTCAGGGTCATTTGGATTTGGTTTCTCCGGCAGGAATCCATAATGCACGAATTTGATGTCATCTAATTCAAGGTTCGCACCGGGATATGCAGAATTTGCTTCAAGGATAATATTCTGCAGATTGTCTTCCCCAAGTAAAAAATTGTTTGGATCGCCTTGATAATGCGAATGGAAGGTTCCGATTAACGAGAGATCCCGCCAGGGAGAAACGAAGAGCATGTGGGAAACCAATCGATTTGATCCATCGTTTAATTGCTCATTTGGCCAGCTCTGAACACCTGCTGCATAATTGTCTACAATTTTTCTCGTAATGATATTAACGGCTAAAGAATGTCGATACCTGGGATGAGAAGAATCTTGGTTCAGACTATCGAGCACAGTATCGATCCAGGGACCTGCGGCGTTCACAACAACTTTACTATGGATCTCGAACTCTTCGTTCGTTATGATATCTCGTGCAGTTACTCCTAATATTTTATTTTCCTGCCGCAGAAATCCAACCGCTTCTACATAATTACTTACATCAACACCAACGCTCGAGGCTGAAATGATAAAGGATAGAGTTAATCTTTCAGTATCAAAAATCTGAGCGTCATGCCATAGTGCCGCGCCGGTAACACCTTCGGTTGGTAATCCAGGCAGGGCTGCCCGGCATTCCTCCTGCGAAAACAATCGACTGGCAGGAATTTTCTGGGCTGAATCAAGAGATTTGTTGCGATCATACCCAGCCAGATCATTTAACTTTAAAGCCATACCCATGGCTGTTCTACTTTTCATTATCTTTGCATAAGTTGGCGTTAAACATGGCAGGGGTTGTACCAGGTGAGGGGCGATATGCAGGTAGGCACTTCTTTCTTGGATCATCATCCGCACCAGGTTAATATCCAGATCCTGGAGATAACGCAGACCTCCGTGCACGGTCTTTAAGCTGTTTGCAGAAGTTGCTTGACCAAAATCACCTCTTTCAATTAACGCCACAGATAATCCGCGCTGAGCCGCATCCCAGGCAATACACGCGCCATAGATCCCACCCCCGATTACGACAACATCATATTCATCATTGGAAAAATTTGTAAGATCTCTTTGCATAAATTAATGATTTTTTCTGGCAGACGCCATGAGATGCCAACCCAGCGGCCTGACCAGCGACTTGGGGAGTAAATTAAATACTTTTACAAAACCCTTGTTAAATAAAGCTGCCTTAATTCCATGATGAAGCTTTGTTTCAACCGGAAATCGCTCCGGGATGATCGTGCTATCATCGAAAGGTGAAAGCAATTGCTCAAATTCTTTTATGGAATATTTTTTGAGCACTGGAGCATCCTCGTGTTCTAAACCGACCTTCATCACCTTCGACATGGCATTCAACCAGGAGTTGCGATTGTAAACCATCATAATCGCTTCGCCATCCATCCGTAATACCCTGTTAATCTCCGCAATCATCCTATCAGCATGGGCTGTATATTGGAGCACACCATGCGCATAAACGACGTCGAAACTTTCATCTTCAAAATCCAAAGCCTCGCCATTCATCACATTAAAATTTGCCCGCAACCCTCGCTGGGTCAAGTTCTCTTGAGCCAAACTGATCGACACTTCAGCCAGATCGATCCCGGTCACCTTGGCTCCGCCCCTAGCGAAACGGGCGAGATCGATAGCTACCCCACAGCCTATTTCCAGTAAATTCTTGTCCTGGTATCCACCAAAATCAACAAATTGGGGTAAATAGCGTAATTTATCGAAGCGATATTCGTCTAGTTGATCAAAAAAACCAAGTGATCCGATTGGTTCTGTCGCAACTTCCAAATCGTGAATGTGCTCATTCCAATAATCCCTGATGGCGATCAGAAGCGGATCACTGAGCGGTATCGGTGGTAGCGAGATAGTAAAGCTCATTTGTTTGTCGTTAAAGATATCTACTCTTTAGGTTAGGTGTCATTTCAGGATTACCCATCCATGAAATGTTGGTTCCAAATCTCAAAAACCATCAACGCCCATAGTCGATGGCTGTGATTCTGAACACCATCAAGATGATCTTCCACCCATTCAGAAACGCATTCAGGATTAAAATAACCTCTCTGGCGAACTTTGTCGGGCGAAAGCAGGTCAGTCATCATAGGTTTCAAGGATCCTCGCAGCCAGTGCTTGAGCGGGATACTAAATCCTTGCTTGGGTTTGTACAAAACGTCATGGGGTAGACGTGTTGACATGGCTTTTTTCAAGATCCTCTTCGTCTCACCTTTGGATATCTTCATGCGAGAGGGTAAGTTGACAGCCAGCTCAACGATACGATAATCTAACAGCGGCACGCGTGCCTCCAGAGACACGGACATGCTCATCCGGTCAACTTTAGTAAGAATATCATCAACCAGATAAGTCTTAATATCTACGTATTGTTGTTGTGCCAAGGGNTTCCAATGAGCTTTTTGGTCGAAGTGACCTTCTAGCACTTCTGCTGTTCCCTGTCCGTTGAGGGATGCTCGTAGTTCTGGCTGATAGAGATTGGTCCTATCTTCATCCGAAATAAACATCATCCAGCGCGTATGCTGCAATGATGGTGGCAGCGCAGCCCCCTCAATGAATCGTTTTGCTTTGTTGATGACCCCCTTTTTACCAGGTCGCGGTGCGACTCTCGTCATCAATCCTGGGAGTAAGTTTTGGCGCATTCCATTGGGGAGATATTGATAGTAGCGATCCATCGCCTGAGCGACATAGGTGTCATACCCACCAAACAGCTCATCGCCGCCATCCCCAGATAGTACAACCTTAACTTGACGTCTGGCAACTTCTGATACCAGGTAAGTTGGGAATATCGAGAAGTCCCCGAATGGCTCGTCCAAATGTCCCACGAGTCGTTCAACCAGGTCAACGATATCCGGATCTAAGATTTCTTCAGTATGATCCGTTGCATAACGCTTCGCAACCGCGCGGGCATAAGGAAGCTCATTATAAGTGGCATCATCAAATCCAATGGAAAATGTTTTAACTGGCTTAGGTGAGGCTATGCTCATCGCAGCCACTACACTGCTGGAGTCAATCCCACCACTTAGAAACGCACCCAAGGGTACGTCGCTCATCAACTGCATTTTGACAGAGTCATCAACCAGCTCGATTATCATTTGCTGTATTGTGTTTTCATCCTGGGGGACATCCATATCTGGTATGTCCCAATATTTTTCAACTAGATGACGACCATCTTGATAAACTAACCGGTGACCGGCAGGTAATTTATAAATATTCTTGAATATTGTGCGGGGAGTTGGGATATATTCCAGGGTAAGAAACTGGTCTAATGCTTCTAAATCTACCTCCCTGACAACTGCAGGGTGCTGGATGATGGATTTCAATTCGGATCCGAAAATTATGCGGTCTTCACCAAGCCAATAATAAAGAGGCTTGATTCCCAAATGGTCACGCGCAAGCAGCAAGCGTTTGCGGGGTTCATCCCACAGTGCGAAAGCAAACATCCCGTTGAAATATTCCGGACAGTGCACTCCGAATTCTTCATACGCGTGAACGATCACCTCGGTATCACTCTGGGTTGAAAATTTATGTCCTCTAGACACAAAATCCGCATAAAGGGATTTGTAGTTGTAAATCTCACCATTAAATACAACCCAGAGAGAATTATCTTCATTCGTAACAGGCTGTTCACCGGTTACCAGGTCGATGATGCTGAGTCGTCGCATACCCAAACCCACCCCTCCCTGAACATAAAAACCATCATCATCTGGACCACGATGCTTGATCACCTGTGCCATTTGGCGCAGGACTCGCTCTTCGATCAGGCTATCGTGCTGAGCATTGACAATACCGCAGATTCCACACATCAGAAGATCATCACCGGTCTTTAGAAAGCTTGTTCACGCTTGATTTACCGGGGTGTTGGTCTTGAAAAACACTATATATTTTTCCTAATTTGGTCAAATACTGGCTTTGGCTGTACTTCTCTTCCGCTAGTTTTTTGCTGCCAAAACTGATTTTGGTTCTCAATTCGCTATCGTCGATTAACCTGACTAATCCTGCGCCCATCGCCTCCTTGTTCGGATCAACCAGACAAGCGTTCTCCTGACTTAAAACCAATGAGTGAGCGGGGATTTTTGTCGCCAGGATTGGTTTACCTGCATGCAAATAGGTGTAGATTTTTAATGGGACTGAGGTCCCTTCTATACGGGGGGAGACCAGTATATCCGCCAAGCGGATGTACACGTTTGCATCTTCAAGTGAAACGATGCCTGTGAATTGAACCGACCCATCTAAATCCATGTTAGAAACCAAATCCTGGTATTTCCTAATTTGGTCCGGCTTTCCACCAACCAAGATCAGTTTACTCTGAGGATGGCTGTTGACCACCTGCTCAAAGCTCTCGATTAATACATCCACACCTTGGTAGCGCTCAAATGTGCCTGTATACACGATTGATAATCCATGCAGTGAATTGAAGTTGTCACTGATTTGGGGTGGAATTTCCCGATCATCTGGCTCGATATTCAAGGGCAGATTCTCAATCATCTGCATTGGTACGCTAGGATTAATTTCCCGGACGTACTCCTCCAGGTCTGGACCGATGGTGATCATGGCATCACAAGTGTTGATCACCAGCTGCTCGAGATACTCAAAGATGCCAATCATTAATTTATTATCACCAAATTTGAAGTTGACCAGCTGTTTTGGTAAACTCGAGTGCATATCGTAAATATGGGGTAGATTAATAAACCATGCTAAGAAAACAGAGAAAAATCCGGCTTCCTCATGCGTGTGAATCACATCGTATCTTTTGCTGAGCAGCAGAGTGATAGATTTTATGATTAATAGAAAATCCAAGGGGATCTTTTGCCAAGAGGGTCCAACTTTCAGGGCATCGATATTTGAAATCTCAGGTGTGCGATAAATCCTCAATCCTGGCAGATTAACATCCTCACCCAGATGATAAGTTGCCAAATCAACTTGATGTCCCAATTGTATTAACCCTGTCAGTCGTTGGCGAACGCTGATCGGAGTTCCTCGTGGCTCAAAAAAAGGTTGTGGGGCGATCATCAAGATTTTCATCGATCACCATCTTTACCGCCAATGACAATTGCTGGAGACTTAGTGTTCATAATTCCTAATTATTTAGTTTTCAGGAGGACTGTTGGATATCTCTTCATTCACCCCACCGAGGATATCTCTGACTGCATAAATTGGTTTATCTTGCGACTCATGGTATGTACGTACAACCAGCTCGCCTAACAAGCCCATAAGGATGAGCTGTACACCCAACATTATCAATAAGACACCAAGCAGCAAAATTGGTCGATCGCTTAGAGCTTCACCATAAAACAGCCTTAAAACTGTCAAGTATCCTGATATCACCATTCCACTCAACAGAGAGAACATCCCTGCCAAACCAAAAATTTGGAGCGGTCGGGTGGCATAGTTCAACATAAATTTAACTGTGATTAAATCAAGCAAAACTCTCAAGGCGCGCCCCATACCATATTTCGATCGTCCATGTTGACGTGGGTAATGGTTTACTGGTACTTCAGCAACTTGGATGCCCATCCAGCTAGCAATAGCAGGAATAAAGCGATGCAGTTCACCATACAGGCGGATATTCTTCACCACCTCATCCCGGTAAGCTTTTAATGAACATCCATAGTCATGCAGTTTGACGCCCGTTACCCTGGAGATCAAAGCATTGGCTACCATCGAAGGAAACCGCCTGGTTATGAGATTATCTTGTCGTTTCACTCGCCATCCACTGACGATATCATAGCCCTCATCAATCTTCACTAAAAGCAGAGGGATATCAGCTGGATCGTTTTGCAGATCACCATCCATGGTAACGATTACACCACCCCGTGCGAAGTCAAATCCTGCCGAAAAAGCTGCTGCCTGTCCAAAATTACGTCTTAACCGAATTACCCACACGTTTGGATCAGAAGCTTGGATTTTCTGCAGCACCCTGAAAGTTCCATCTGTAGATCCGTCATCAACAAATATTATCTCCGTATGTCTTTCCATTGAGATAACTACTGGAATAATTTTCTCATAGAGAGATGCAATACTCTCGATTTCATTATATAGAGGAATCACAATCGAGACATCAATTNCTTCTCCGGATCTTGACGGTGAGATGATCTGTACATCTGAATGATATCGAGTTAGATCCATCATCCTGTTAGCCACAAGTTTCACCTTTCTCCAAATCAGGTTTGTACATATAGAAGTGGATGATCCTATTATTGGGATTCATAAATTCGGAAGGGACCATAGCAATCGCCGGTAATTACTCGATAATTCCAGGTGCTCGTCCCTTTTTGAGGGCTGCTCAAAATATGCAAATGGTGTCAGAGCCAAGCGTGCCACTGTCGCCATGAACAAAATGAATTTATACAGCCAAACCTCAACAGTTGAATGATGCTTTCGAAAATATTGGATTTTTCCTTGATATAAATGCAAGAACATCTCTTGTTGAACTTGTTGGGTACTCTGGCCACCATAATGAACTACTTTAACCAGAGGATTCCAAAATAATCGCCAACCATAATTACGGATCCGGGTACACAAATCAACTTCTTCGGAATAGATGAAAAATTTCTCGTCCAAAAGACCAACCTGATCTAAGGCTTTTCGGCGAATCAGAAAGCATGCACCCATTAATACATCGACCTCTCTCGCCCGGTCTAAAGACCAGCTATCCATCGGGTATTCAGCGAAATAATAAAACCTATCCAGGTGAAACATGCGCCATAGTTCGCGCAATAAAGTTGGTTCAGGATAGCTAGACTCTTGCAATGTACCATCCGGATTCAGCAAGCGTGGTCCCACTGCGCCAACACCTGGTTTTTGATCCAGGTAATTTACCAGGGTTTCGATTACATCTTTCTGAATCACCGTATCCGGATTGAGCAGCATCACATATTCTCCAGATGATTGGTTAATTGCTTGGTTATTTGCATGCGCAAACCCCACATTTTCTTTATTCGCTATCAATTCCACCTGGGGGTAACCTTCCTTGATCATCTGCACGCTGCCATCCGTAGAGCCATTATCCACCACCCAAACCTCATAATAATTGTTGGTTCGCGATGCAAAAATTGAATGCAAGCATTCGGTTAAAATATCTTGAGTATTCCAATTTACGATGACAATCGATAAGTCCAATTATTCTGTCCCCTGGTCAACATCAGCCTGCTTATTAGCATGGATATGTTGAATAGCAACCAGACCTCCTAAGAAGATCCAGCCTAAAACACTGGCTCGAAAACCTTTTAATCCAACATTGTAGACAAAGGGGATGACCCAATCCCCCAGCATACCTGCAATTAACATGCCAACCAAACCACCCATCGCCCCAACAACATATGCATTACTAAACCCACCCAGATTTTTCTTTAACAAACCCCAACCCAACCGCCAGACTTCCCAAGCAAACCACAGAAATGATATCAATCCTAATACCCCAATCTGCGCGATGATATCGATATAGTTGTTGTGGGAATTGAATTCTACCCAATAGCCCATGATAGGAAACAAAGGTGTATAGAAACGATAATTCGCAGGTCCAAGACCGAAGATTGGATTAACCCTGATGATCTCATTCAGAATAATCTTCCAGGCTTCCACCCGGGTCACATAACTATATTGGTCAGATTGGATCAATTCAGAAGCAATTAACCAGATCAGGATAACCCCTCCGATTGTTAATAAGTACCGCCCTCTGCGAAATCGCAACCAGGTGATAACGCCCATAGCAACCAAGGGTGGAATCCAACCTGATTTCCAACCATAACCAAGGTACATTGCAACAAACAATGTGGCGGCAACCAAGCCTAAAAGTACCAATCTCCAGATAATCTTGAGATCACGGTTATACACAAATTGACTGTATGTAACAGCTAGCATCCAAACCCAAAATATGCTGCCTGTTGCTCCTGCCGGTAAAATGTTCTCCATAGTTCTACCAAGAACAGCATTTACCCTGGAAAACACAAAAAGTGTCCCCAATGCAACAAACATCCATGTCAATGTTTTCAACCATTTGATACTATCAATAACATTTGCTGTGAAAATAAACGCCCCCGCAGAAAGGATGAATATTGCCAGACCTCCAAGCTGGCTCAATAATGGTGCCTGGCGGGCATAATAAAACCAGGTCAATTGTCCGATACCAAAAGCTAGCAGGCTGGTTACCACCAACGCGATTAAGGGAGGGTTGGTTCGAGATGGGATAAAACGGATTTCTCGCAGGCGTACAAATCGGTCGACAAACCATACACCGATCAACATCGGCAACAAAACTACCACGATGTTAATACTGGTACTGGTGCTGGTCCCCAGTTCAACATTCACCAGCAAACCGCCAGCAACCAATGCTAGTAGACCCAGCTGGGGATAATTAATATAAATCAGCACCCCACTAAACGCGATAATTAAGACTAAGAGATATCCCAGATATTTGGCCGGAACGATCTGACCAACCATTAATGAAAGTGCCAAGACCCCTGTGATAATCAGGACCTTGATCGCTTTCTGTTGTTGGTGGACCAATCGAGATATTATTGGACTCATTCTTTACTCACGCGCTGGACTGGTATCAATTTTGATTAATTAATGCTGCCTTCTCAACCACTGACATAAATTTTGGCAGGATCACGGACCAATCATATTTCTCTTGAACTAATTGGTATGCGTTAGAAACAAGTTCCCGGCGTAATTCAGCATCGTTCAATAATCTGATTGTCTCTTGCGCGAAGGATTCAACCGAATCTGCGATCAAGAGATGTTCTTCATGCTGAACTTCCAGACCTTCAGCTCCTTTTGACGTCGCGATCACTGGTGTTTGCAAACCAAAGGNTTCGAGAATTTTCAATCGCGTGCCTCCACCAGAAAAAATCGGGGCTATGCTGATCCAGGAGGATGCGATCAATGGTCGGATATCATCTACGTAACCAAGTAAATTGATATTCTGATCATTTGGCAATTTTTTACTTCCAGCATTGCCGGTTATCGTCAATTGTATTTCTGGATTTGCTTCTCTTACCAAAGGTAATACCTGTCCGGTAAACCACTGCATAGCGTGGTAGTTCGGAGCGAAGGTCAAAGCACCGGTAAAAATCAACCTGCCCGCTTGGGGCTGCTCATTCACTTCCCGGTAGTTAGCCAAGCTAACCCCATTTGGTATGACCTCAATTGGCTCGTAGTCCGGAATTAGTTCCTGGAGTAAGTGCTTTTCTGTTTCTGATACAACTGTACTGTACGCAAATTTTGGGAGCAAATCTTGAAAATACGATTTTAATTTGGCCAAGGTCAATTGATTGCGTGTCCTTGCGATCAGATCACTTGAATTTTTTACAGCATCGGTGAAGACACCAATTTCCACATCCTCAAAAATTGATGGAATGCTTGCAGAACCATTTAGATAATCCGCCATATAGATTTCAGATGCAACCATCAAGTCATGATTTCCACCAGAGATCTCATCTTGGATCATTTGGCCCATAGCTGGAACGTAGCGATCAACCAATACTCTTGGTTTACGAGCAAAAAACCCAAGAAGAGCTCTTCCGCTATTTGCTTCATAATCCTTTTTCGGTAAGACCCGCACTTTACTGCAAATTTTCTCAAGTTCACTTCTATTGGCGAGCCGATCCTCATCAGAAAAGGTCAACAAGGTAATATCATGAAACTCAGCCAAACCACTGAGGATATTAAAAATCCTCAGTCTGGCTCCATTATCCGGAGGGTAAGGATGCCAGACAGATAAAAAAAGGATTCGCATTAAGTGTTTTACTCCTCAAGAAGGTATGAATAAATCAGCAATAATTTTGGATTAGATTCAAGTGGCATCTATAATTCCTGCATTTGCCCAAATTTTCCCCGGGTAAAATCACGCAATGCCTGTATATTAGCCGCCCGAAGATTTCTAAATGAATCATTCCAGTACTTAGGTCGAATAGTCCACGCACTAATGGTGCGGAATGTTCGTAGAATTATCCGCAAAATCGCCCACCACCGGTAGCGAGGAGGTGAGTTCTTCCAGAAGAACAATAATGCATTGCGGGTCATGTAATATGTGTTCATGGGTGAAGCTTGACCCATTGTAGCCGATACCTTATGCCAGAGAACTGCATTAGGGGCATACCAGATTTCAAATTTCTTTTTTTGAGCTCGCACACCCCAATCCACATCTTCATAATTTAAAAAGTAGATCGGATCGAGGAAACCAACCTGCTCAAGTAATTTCCTGCTGACTAACACACCACACCCGGCGATGAAATCCACTTGCTCAGGTTTGATGTCAATTTCAATTTCTGGGGCTGGTAAAAACATATCCCGGTTAAAAGTTTCTCCTCTGGTCCAATCCACAAAACTCCCGGTAGCAAAAATCGTGTCTGCTGGCCGGTAGCAATACATCTTGGGACCAATCATTCCGATCTTCTCATTCGTTTCTGCAAGGGCAACCAATTCTTGGATCATATTAGTTTCTACAAGGGTGTCATTGTTCAGAACCAAGACATAATCCGCTCCTGAATCTAATGCATATTGAATACCTGCGTTATTCCCGGCTGCATACCCTAAGTTTGTTTCGAGCTCAATTTGATAGATATCTGGAAATGCCGCTTGAATTTTTTCAACTGATCCATCTGTCGATCCATTGTCAACCACAATTGGAACAAAAGGTTGGTAATCCGAAGATTGCAGCGATACCAGACACTCAAGAGTATCTGCTGCATTATTCCAATTGAGAATCACCACATATACTAAGGGATTATTCTGGGTTTGATTTTTCGACATCAATTCTTTTACAAGATAGTCTCTATACTCTTTTCTGCACCAATTCTTCGTACAACTTTATCAGCTCCTTCACCTCAGTTTCGATTTTTTTGACAGGTTTTATGCCATCTCTTAATTGCTGTAACAATCCGGGTTCATTCACAACTCTGGACAACTGACGTGCCAGGTCAATCTCATTGGCACGTTCAAACAACAAACCATTATCATCATGCTTCACAAATTCTGCCATCCCACCCACGTTTGAAGCGATCACCGGAGTTTGAACAGCAAAGGCTTCTTGAATCACACGGGGGTTATTCTCATGCCATACCGATGGGACTACGAGCACATCAATTTCCGAAAGAATTTTGCCGAGTTGATCGTGTGGAAAAGCCCCACGTATGAAAATTGATTGCTCATGACCATTAATCGCTTGCCTGATGGATTCTCTATAAATCGATTCTTGATCGTCCGGGCCAAATATTAATAACCTGGTTTTCTTTTGTCCTAAATTCTTTTTGAATGCGTCTAGAAGAACATGCAATCCCTTGATGGGTGTTATCTGACCAATGAATCCAAAATTGATCACGTCAGTTATTTCTTTCTGAGTTATGGGAAGCAACCATGACAAATCGTGACCGCTCGGAATGACTCGAATTTCCCGAGACACCCCTGCCTCTGCAAAAACATCCCTCAAATACGAAGACGGTGCGACCACCACTTCTGGGATACTTATCATGCTTTGTAAATAAGCTTTCCGGTCTCCAATATCTAAAGCCATCCCCCTGAGCCCCCGCTTATTGCTAATATTCGGGTGCCTGCTCACCCACTCGACCCAGGACGCTGCAAGACCAGTGTTCAGAAGGGGACGCATCCTTTGATAAGTATTGTTCCCAGCCAGCAAACAGTCCAAACATTCATGGATGCTAGTTCGCCCATCGCACAGAGTATCATCAAATCTCAGCAAAGTATGTTTTGGGCAGATGAACCAAAAATCTGTAAGGGTTAAAACCATGGGGATATTCAAACCATTAATCACTTCGATCACACTTGCACTGAGGGTATAACATGAGGTGATATGGATCACATCGGGATTAATTTCTGCTACCCATTTTTCCAAATGCTTTGCGATTAATGGATTTCGATACAAGTATTCATTCGGATCTGGTGCCAGAGTCCAATTTAGGTCAATTCGCTTTACTAATATTCCTTGATAATTTTCTTCACGGATTCCATTCCAGTATTGGGATCCTGTATTCCAATTCCCTGCGCAAATAACCTGCACCTCGTGTCCCATATCGAGCAACTGCGAAGCATAGCCCAATGTCCGTTTTTCAGTGCCTGCAGTATGGAAAGGTGGGAAAAAACTTGTTAACAAAAGGATATTCATGAGCGACTTCTGGAAATACATACCAACATATTCATGAAAAGATCAATCATAATAACGTCGCAGCATCATCTCGTATGTTATTAGAGGAGCAATCTTCCCAATCGTTGCATCCTCCATTCCCGAAAGGTGGCGATTCATCAAGGTACGCAAGAAAGCTGGTTCGAAAATCTCTCTTGCGGCTGTACGCTCATCATATAAGATGTCTTCAGCCCAATCCCGGAGATCATTGCGCAGATAATTCTGGTAATCTGCGTATAACGTGAAGTATTCTGGAAATGCCTTCCACATGTGCCGGTTAAATCTTCGCTTGGACTTTACAATAAGAGCATGAGACTCCCTTATGAGAGATCGGGTTGTCGGCAATAATTGATCGTATTCGCACGGAATATATGTTAATCGAGGCAATTTTCTTTGGATAACAGCTCGATACAACCGTTTATCCACACGAAATTGAACTGGCAAGGAGTATAGGAAATCAATTAGATCATAATTATAAAAAGGGAAACGTACTTCTACGTGTGAGCGTTTAAAAGTGACAAAATTACTCGTCAATCTCAGATCAGAATTGCGAAGACAGAAAAACTCACTTTTCACATCCGAACGATAATCAAGATAAGGAGACAACTCGGTTCGAAAAGAGTCATATGCCAAACCCTGAACTTTGTTGCGGATCGGCTGTCTATACAGGAGACTTTCCTCAGCTTCATTTATTGATGGCCAAGTATATTTTTGGTTGAACTTATAAAATAGATGGGTAACAAGCGCAGAATCGTCAACCGCGGAAAACAGAAGGGATTCGACGAATCTTTTCCCCATCACTGCAGCTCCCCAGCCAGTCAAATTGACATCCATCAATTGTCGTGCGAGGGGCAAGGTGCTGATGCCATGGGAGTGAATCCAGCTGTGAAAACCTTCTGTTAAATCAAGATGGAAATCAACAAAATCCTTTACCCAATCTCCATTTGATAGATTTACCCAATGATGATCACTCCCGGCGACACTTGCAATCCGATTTGCATATTTTACATCGCGACAAGTTTGCATCCCATAGGTTAATGTAGCAATTGGACGGCGGTCGGTTAGACCCAGTATCGATCTCGAATCAAGACCACCACTCAGATAAACACCTGGGCGGTATACATCATTAGAAAGAGATTTAACCGATTTATCTAAGAGTCGAGCTGTTTCTTCAACAGCCTCTTCAAAGGAGACATCTGGATTATATGGAATTTCGTTGAATGACCAGTATGATTTTATGGAACATGATCCAGAGACAATTTCGTAAGTTAATATAGAAGCCGCTGGAAGAAGTTGAATATCCTCAAAAAAAGTTCGCTCCCCAAGAAGATGTTGAAAGCGAATATATTGCGCTAAAGCTGTCAGGTCAATCTTTCGGGGAAAATCCCTGTCACATAGAATGCCTTTCATTTCAGGCGCAAAGAGCAAACGACCACTGCGGCAAGAATAGAACAGTGGGTAAAGACCGAATCGGTCATTGGCAATTAATATTCTATTGGTTCCTCGATCATAAATCGCTACAATAAAGACTCCTTCCAATTTGGAAATAAAGCTATCTCCCTCCTGCTCATAAAGAGACAAGATTAGTTCTTCGTCGGACTTTCCGTCATAATTATTGCCGAGCAACTCACGGTTGTAAATTTCACCCGCCATGACTATTGCCACTGTCCGCGTTGAATCCCACACGGGTTGGTGACCCTTATTGAAAATTCCGATACCAATC
>JGI24024J18818_10000253_pt1 | contig 18631 bp, 17 predicted proteins | sample Cruoilmetagenom2_FD_18818 | JGI IMG/M metagenome (IMG submission 18818) | reverse complement strand
GTTCTTGATGCAGCCGAAGAGAAGCAGGCAAACGTTGTGGGTCTCTCAATGGGTGGCATGATTGCCCAGGAATTGACCCTGAGGCACCCGGACCGGGTCCATCGTCTTCTACTGGGATGTACGCATTGTGGCGGCAGTGTGCGCATTCCTCCATCTCCGGAGATCATCCAAAAGTTTGCCGATAACACAGGTCTTTCACCTGAAGAGATCATCGATAAGAACCTTGCGCTTTTGGTCATGCCCCAATTCCAAAAGAGCGAGTCGGATGCCTTGAAGCGTTACAGAGATCGGCAGTTAAGGGCTCCCTGGCAGCCGGATTATGCCCTCAGGCGACAGCTTGAAGCAATTGGTGGTTTCGACACCTCTAAACGCATCGGCAACATACGGGTTCCCACCTTGATCCTTACGGCGGAGTATGACATGATGGTACCGCCTGAAAATGGCCGAATACTTGCGAACCTTATTCCGGGTGCCGTCGAGAAATCTTTTGTCAATGCCGGCCATCTCATTTATCTGGAATGCGCTCAGGATTTCCAAGAGACCGTGATTCAATTTTTCCGTAGTCCCCATCGCATGTCCAGTATTCGATAAAATTTGCTTTCACCGTCAACAACTCTGCGCCCTCGACGAAACCAGTTCTCTCGTTAAACCATTCTGGCAGGATTTGAAGAGGGCGAGAGGAAAATAATAAAATGTAGTAAATTAATTTCAAAAATGAAACTTTTCTTGATAATATTTTCGTGCTTTCTGGTGGCCACCGTGTTTGCGGTTGTGCAGTTTATCTTCAACCCACTAGGACTCGGTCCAGAACCGGATACTGTGTTGCCAGACGATTTTTTCAGCAAACCTGGAAAAGATGTTGTGGAACTCAAACTTCTGGTGGATGGAAAGGCAGCTTTCGATGAAATATTGCGGGCCATCGATGCGGCCCAATCATCGATCCATGTCCAAACATACATATGGAAAGATGACCATATAGGACGGCAGGTAGTAACAAAACTAAAAACGGCGGCGAACCGTGGCGTAAAAGTTACTGTCCGAAAAGATGCGCTTGGAACGGCTTTTGAGCTATCGGATATGCTAAAGGGGAGACCGAGCCCTGTATTTACGAAATCAGGGTTGAAAGATGACAAAAATATCGATGTAAACGTCGATGTTTTTGCTGATACGGATCATAGCAAGTACTTTATCGTGGATCATAAGGAGGTCATTTTCGGTGGAATGAACATAGCCGATGAATACCATACGCAATGGCATGACTACATGGCTATGATCCAAAGTGAACGATGGACGAGAGCTTTTGAAGGCAAGGTATTGAAGGGTTCATCCTGGCCGAATCCGGCACCATTCGTAATCACTTTAAACGATAGAAATACCACCGAGATTCGTACTGCACTCATCGAAATGATCAACAATGCTAAAGAAAGCGTAATCATAGAACACGCATATTTCTCGGACGACAAGGTTATCGAGGCTGTAAAATTGGTCGCTGGAAGGGGTATTCAGGTGAATATCATATTACCGAAGAGGCCTGACACACACCATTACGCCAATATGGTTACGATTAATAAGCTGATTCAGTCAGAGGAAAAGACAGCGCCCAGGGTGTTCCTCTATCCTCAAATGATGCACGCCAAAGCGGTCTTAACGGACGGTGTGATCGCCGCCATTGGCTCTGCCAACCTTACCCCACGAAGTATGAAGACCAGTCGAGAAGTCACCATGTTTGTTCACTGCAAGACCGGCGATCCCTTTATCAAAAGATTGCACGAACAGATGGAAGCGGATATGGCCGAAAGTGAGGAAGTCATGACCCCCTTCAAACTTGGTACTTCTGGGAAAATTAAAGCGCTTTTTGGCAAGTACCTCTGGTAATTCTGAGTAATCTGATAAACAAGTGGTTAATTATGAATAGTATTGTGGTAGCGAAACGGAAATATTTACCTTAAAATACCAAATCGNTAAAACAATTGAGCGTATTAAGGACCTTAAAGTAAGGTTTTGGTTAAATTGAAAATGCCCGATCTGAGGTTTAGGTCTCACTGGTCTAAGGAGGATCCATGAAAACAATTCGACACATTGGTTCGTTGGCCTTCGTGCTTGGACTCTTCACTGCAGTATTTGCCGGAATACCATGGCACGTGATTGTTGCTGATAATCCGGTCNTGCCCTGGTGGCTGAAGATAGCGGTTTTCTGTCTTTTGGGCGGTATCCTTTTGGTGCTGGCGACATTAGCTCTCGAACAAATGGTACAAACGACATCAGTAGAAGAGCCGCTAGCTACTGAGTCTGATCACACGGTTTTGTTGTTAAACTCCGATGTACTGCCCGGTCGAAAAATCACTGAGATTCTCGGTCTGGTCCAGGGACACACGGTATTTGCAATATGGCTTGGCAAAGATCTATCCGCCATAATCAGGCTGATTCTTGGTGGTGAATTGACTGAATACACGGATATGATGGGAAGCGCTCGGTCAACAGCTACCAAGAGGATGACAGCTAAGGCTGCTGAAATAGGAGCCGATGCGGTCATCAATGTTCGCTATATGACCACGAGTGTTATTGGCAGTGCAGCTGAATTGTTAGTGTACGGTACAGCCGTCAAGGTTAGCGAATCGTAATAATAAAACCCCACCCGTTGAAGATCCCGCTATGCGGGGAAGGGGCATGATTAACCAAGTTAATTCCGCTTGATAGAGGGATAAAGAAATGGCAAAGGTCAGCATTATTAAGGCCACATATTCAGACCCAGGGATTGAAACCCTCCTTGCACCACTTGGAGGGATGGAGCAGTTTGTAAAAAAGAACGAGAAAGTCCTCCTCAAGGTTAATCTATTATCTGGCAAAGAGCCGGAAAAGGCCGTGACCACGCACCCTGAATTTGTAAGGGCTGTGGCTAAGGCTGTAAGAGAGGCAGGGGGAGAACCGTATATTGGAGACTCCCCTGCAGGACCCTTTTCCAAAAGAAATCTTATCAAGGCCTATGAACGTTCAGGGCTCGAGGATTTGGCTGGAGAAGAAGAAATCCCTCTAAACTTTGATACAGGCGTCAAGAAACTTGATATCCCCAATGGCAAACGATTGCAAAGGTCTCTCATCTGTAATTATGTGTTAAATGCCGATAAGGTCATTGCGCTGCCGAAACTTAAAACCCACTCTTTTCAATATATGACACTGGCCTGTAAGATCATGTATGGAGTTGTTCCCGGTCTTACCAAGGCAAAATACCACGCTCAGTTCCCAAGACGAGTTAGCTTTGCGGATATGATGTTGGATATTCTTACCATCGTAAAGCCACACCTATATATCATGGATGGTATAATGGGAATGCAGGGTCAGGGACCTGGAAGCGGAGATCCCGTAAAAATGGATCTGGTTCTTGCATCAACAGATTATGTGGCCATGGACATTTCAGTATGCAAAATTTTGGGCGTCGAACCCGTGGGCATACCGGCACTTAAAAGGGCTAAAGTTCGCGGTTTGTGGCCTGAGAGAATTGACTATCCGATAAAGGAACCCGAGGATGTTGCCTATAAAGGATTCAGACTACCAAACACGGCCGATCATCTATTAACCGGCAAAAAGCCTCCAAGAAAAAGCCCCGTTATTACGGATAAATGCACAGCGTGTGGGGATTGCGAGAGCATTTGTCCTAAAAATGCAGTCAAGGTGCAAGGCCAGATGGCAGAGGTAACCTATTCAAAGTGCATAAGGTGTTTCTGCTGCCATGAGGTCTGTCCTGAAGATGCCATCATGTTGCGCAGTGTGAAGTTAAATTGAAATGATAAACAGAGTTGAATAATCACTATTTCGGCAATGATTGAAGGCGTACGTGGGTCCTCAATTAACGCTGGTTTAATTGACGAAAAAACCTTTGATGACGGAATTAGGGGATTGTACAGAACAACAGAAACAGATGGGGTTTTTTGCTATACGTTTTTCAAAGCAATTGCGACAAAATAATAAGTCGCCGAACCAGCGGTAGAAGGAGGACTGGGCTAAAAATTACGTCCGCTGGTCAGGCCATATTTTTGTGATATCGTTTTTTCAAACTGGGCAAATCTGTTTTAGAGGGTTTGTCTTTTTGATTTTTGTTGGAAATTATGCGATATATGTAATCTGCACAAATTTATGTTGGCTTGTGCTTATGGTAAGTAAGCACAAGTTTTGACAAGTTCGATTTTCATGGGGTAATCTCACCAATATCTACTTAAGACTGTTTTGAAAATACGAAATAAGATTGAGGAGTCAACGGTATGGGTCATTCTGCTGCCAAGGACATCTATAAAAAGCTTGGTGAAAAAATAGACAGTATGTGGATCAGAGCGCCTCAGAAAGAGGTTTTGTACAAGATTTTGATGGAACTTTATTCAAAAGAAGAGGCTGATCTGATTATTAAGATGCCGTATGGATTTTCAAGCCTGGAAAGGATCGTCAGAATTACCGGCTATAATAAAACAAAAGCTCGGAACCTTCTTGATAGCCTTGCTTCAAAGGGACTTGTTATAGATATTTTCGTTAGGAACCATTATATGTTTATGCCTTCGCCGATGGTTATCGGCATCTTTGAATTTACAATGATGCGATCTGGTAGTGGCGTCGATCATAAAAAAATGGCTGAATTATTTCATGAGTACATGCAGGGTGATGCAGCGTTTTATGCGGCCAATTTCAGCCGGAACAACCATATGTCTTTAATGCGGACTCTTCCTCATGAAGAGGGAGTCCGTGACGAGGATTATGTTGAAATTCTTGACTATGAAAAGGCTTCAGCACTGGTTGAAGCTACGGATCGATTTGCCATCGGCATTTGCTCATGCCGTCATAAAAAACAGCATCTAAATGAAAAGAAATGTGAAGTGCCTCTAAATTCCTGTACATCTTTTGGCATCGCTGCCGATTATGTGATCCGGCACAATTTCGGGAAAGAAATCAGCAAATCCGAAATGTTGAAAAATCTATCAATCTCAAAGGAAATGGGGCTTGTTTTAAATTCTGACAACACAAGGCGCGGTATCAGGTTTATTTGTCAGTGTTGCAAATGCTGTTGTGGCATGCTCCAAGGGATAAGCCAGTTTGGGTATGCAAATACCCTTATAACTTCCAGTTTCTTAGCGGAAATCAATCAAGACAAATGTGCCGGTTGTGGCAATTGTGCTGCAGCGTGCCCTATCGAGGCAATCAAAACTATCACTGTTACCAGTCCTGATGCAAAGAAAAACAAAGAGGAACCGAAAATTGACAACGAAATATGCTTGGGATGCGGAGTCTGCACACTGACATGCAAAACAAAGGCTCTTGAATTGGCAAAGCGTAAGCAACGGGTTATTCATCCGGAAACCACATTCGAACGAGTTATGCTCCAAACTTTAGATAAAGGCACTATAGCAAACCACTTGTTTGATAATCCATCAGCCATAACACAAAAGGCAATGCGCGGAATTATAGGTGGTTTTATAAGACTGCCCTCTGTAAAAAGAGCACTTATGAGTGATACACTTCGTTCGACATTCCTTGTATCGATGAAAATCGGTGCTACTATCCAAGGCAGAGGTTGGCAAACCAAATTATAATTAAAAGATGCTTGCTAAATACTTTATAGGCTATACCTCCAAACCGCTACGCGTTTTTCGGCCCATCGGCCCATAGGGAACAAAAACGAGACGTATATATAATATTAATGTTAGCCCGCTCAAAGTCCTCGGTTCAGTTGCTGCACGGTTAGGGCGCTGTTACCGTTAAGGAGGATACCATGAAAAAACATTGGATAAAAAGGGTTCATCTTTTACCCAAAGGCGTGTGTCTACTTGGTGGGATCGTATTAGCGTTGCATAATATCTTGGGCAAACATGACAGCATATTGGTTGAAAGATACTAATTATAGGAGTCTAAATGATGGAAAATCAGAATTGGTTAATAACTTCTGCCGGCGTAAAAATGCCACGGATTATCTACGGCACGGCCTGGAAAAAGGACCGCACGGGAGACCTTGTCGTGAAAGCCATCCAAACAGGATTTAGGGGGATTGATACCGCTTGTCAACCGAAACACTATAATGAGGCACTGGTAGGAACAGCTCTTCAAAGACTGAAAAGCCATGGTATCGAACGTGAGGAATTGTTCCTACAAACCAAATTCACCCCACTTTCTGGCCAGGATCCAAGACAAATGCCATACGATATGAATGCCCCGGTTGAGTTCCAGGTCGCCCAATCTTTTGAGGCATCGAAAAAAAACCTACGGACAGAATATGTAGATTCTCTAGTTCTTCATTCACCAATGGCCCCCCACGCGCTTTTGATGAAAGCATGGAACGCAATGGAAAAAATTCAAAAGACTGGTGGAGCTCGTCAGTTGGGAATCAGCAACTGTTACGATCCTGAAGTGTTTAGGTCACTCTATGCCGATGCCAACGTGAAGCCAGCGGTTGTACAAAATCGGTTTTATCAAGAAACGGGGTATGATACAAACTTACGTCACTGGTGCTCTAATCATGGAGTTATTTACCAGAGTTTTTGGACCCTTACTGCAAATCCTCAGATTCTAGCCAGCAATACCGTTCGATCCATTGCTCAGAAATATAAAAAAACTGAAGCGCAAATCTTTTTTAGATATCTCAGTCAATCTGGTATTGTGCCTCTTACCGGAACGTCTTCTGAGCAGCATATGAGGGAAGACCTTAGCATTTTTGATTTTGAGCTTTTTTTTGAGGATTTAAAGAATGTGGGTCTCCTACTAAATTAGGTATAACCAGTCGGTGGCGCTATACATGGAAATCTCTTGCGGTCTTCTGTCCTCTCACCTCTCCGTTACCTGATAAGGAGAACGCAATTAAAAATCAGGGAACCCATCTTACGAGTTAATTTTTTGCTTCGCCCCCCTACCCTGCCAAGTCGCAAACGATGGAATCACAACACAAACCCGGTTGCTTCGGCACCGGGTTTTTTTATGCCTTAAAAAGCCTGTACATGTATAGTTAATTCCATTGACCTGTTTATAAGGTTCTGATAAATTTAAATACACCAGGTGGATTGACGACCAAATCGCAAATGTTGGCCAAAGTGTTGACCAAGAGGAGATTCAAAAGAATTAAGAAGCTTCTAAAGTCTTATGAAACAAGCATCTACGAACATGTCACTTCACAAATCTTCAAACAAAAAAGGCTTACAGCCCATTATCTCTGTAAACCCTTGTTTTTACTGGTGCGCCCGGCANGATTTGAACGTGCGACCTACGGATTCGTAGTCCGGCGCTCTGTCCGGGCTGAGCTACGGGCGCATGGAAATTTAATTGAAATTTGTACAATTAATAAGCTATAGAAAGATAGTTGTCAACCTTAAGGTTGCATAAAAAACTGCCCACGGTTCAGTAAAAGACCCCGTGAACCGTTTTCAATGTTCCCAACTGGGTCAACTGAAAGTAACACCATTCTCTTGTTATTGTTTTTTATGTTTTTTCGTAAGGTTATCCATATTTTTTTCACACTTAACTTTAACATTAGATTATGCGTGAAATCCACACAGAATTCATGAATCTGGCTTTGGAGGAGGCTAAAAAAGCTGGACAAAAGGCCGAAGTTCCGATAGGAGCAGTACTTGTCGCCGAATCCGGGGACATCCTCTCTCGGTCACACAACCAGACCATAAACCTCGGAGACCCGACGGCACATGCCGAGATATTGACCCTGCGCGATGCAGCGCAAAAAGTTCTGAATTACCGATTGTTAAGCACGACCTTGTATGTTACCGTTGAGCCCTGCATCATGTGCATGGGAGCGATTGTCCACGCTCGGGTGGCCCGGGTTGTTTTCGGTGCCTATGATCCCAAATGGGGCGCTGCCGGATCGTTGTACAATTTCGCCGACGACCCTCGATTGAATCACCGGCCGGAAATCATGCATGGCATCTGTAAGGACGCGTGCAGGACGCTGATTCAGGATTTTTTTAGGGCAAAACGTTCACGTTAAACAGGCCGCCCCCGGCACCATCGAGGATAGGGTGCAGGCATACACATAATTCATAAATTTCAAAGCTTTGATGATCCGTATTCATCGGTATCGAAAAAATCCCGTACCATTAAACCTTAAAAGGAGTCATACGTGTCGAATATCGTAATTGTTGGAACTCAATGGGGTGATGAAGGCAAAGGTAAAATCGTGGACCTCCTGGCCGAATATGCCGATGTGGTTGTACGGTTTCAGGGCGGAAACAATGCAGGCCATACTATGGTGGTGGAGGGCGAACAGTTTATCAGCCATTTGGTCCCTTCGGGCATTTTGCAGAAAAAAACCTGTCTTATCGGAAACGGCGTGGTGGTCGATCCTTCAGTCCTGGTGGAGGAACTCGACAAATTAAAAAACAAGGGCATCGACACAGGGCCGAACCTGCTTAAAATCAGCGAAAAAGCCCATGTCATCATGCCCTATCACAAGCAGATCGATCTCGCCCGGGAAAAAATGAAGGGGGATCAAAAGATCGGCACCACCGGGCGCGGAATCGGCCCCTGCTATGAAGACAAGGCGTCCCGGAGGGGAATCCGATTCGTCGAACTCATCGATGCCGAGGTTTTCAAAGAAACGGTGCACGCCGTCCTCGAAGAAAAAAATTTCTATCTCAAACACTATCTCTCCGCTGAGCCCTTGGATCCGGAACCCATTGTCCAGCAGTACCAAGGTTATGCAGAAAGACTTGCACCCCACGTCGTCAACATCTCCATTGTCATGAACCAGGCTGTCAAAGCCGGGAAACAGATTCTGTTCGAGGGTGCACAGGGCACCCACCTCGACATCGATCACGGCACCTACCCTTTTGTCACGTCATCGAACACCGTGTCCGGCAATGCCTGCTGCGGCGCCGGTATCGGCCCCAAAGAGATCACCGGTGTTATCGGCATCGTAAAGGCCTATACGACCCGTGTGGGAAGGGGTCCGTTTCCCACGGAACTTTTCGATGAAATCGGCGATACGATTCAGAAAAAAGGCGCGGAATTCGGCGCCACGACCGGGCGGAAGCGACGGTGCGGATGGCTGGACACCGTTCTACTGCAAAACGCAGTTCGCCTCAACGGCCTCACCGGACTCGTTATTACCAAGCTGGACGTATTGGACGGCCTGGAGTCCCTTAAAATTTGTACCGGGTATGAATACAACGGCGAGACCCTTTACGACTTTCCGGCAAACCTGAAAATTCTAGGCGCCTGTAAACCCGTTTTCGAAACCCTTCCGGGGTGGCCGGAAGATATATCCGGTCTTCGGAAACTAGAGAATCTTCCGAAGAATGCAAGACGCTATCTGGACCGAATCGAAGAACTCCTGGAAACACCCATCGATATCGTATCCGTCGGTCCTGGAAGGGAGGAGACGATCATCGTCAATCATCCTTTTACCTAAATACTGAACGAATTGTTATCGATGCGATGTCCCCGGAATCTGCTTTTAGATAATGGGCGTTTTGGGAATTAAAAATATTGACAATTCGTTGTCGAGGTCATAAAAGGACGATATAAGTCGGGACGTGGCTCAGTCTGGTAGAGCACAGCGTTCGGGACGCTGGGGTCGGAGGTTCAAATCCTCTCGTCCCGACCAATTAAAACGATACGAAAAGCCGCAGTTTTAAAGCGGCTTTTTTTTATGTCGATTATTATCGTTGGCTGCAGGACCTAAAAACAGCGGGTTATTTTTCAGCCGTTCTACTGAAAACATACGGATACGGTTCAACCCCGGAAAGATCCGGCCTTTCAAAGGGGATCGATTCGTGGGATCCTATGATCAAGATCCCGCCGGGGACCAGACGAGACAGCACCTTTTCCAAAGCCTTTTTTTTCAGTTTTTCTTCATAATAGGTCAGAACGCTGTTTCGCAAAAAGACGATGTCAAAATCCCGACCCGGAGGGTCGGACAGAAGGTGGTGAATTCTCCAAGAAATGTTTTTTTTGAGGAATTTTTTCACCTGGAAAAGTTTTTTGCCCGGCTTTTGCCTGAAATATTGGGATCGGATTTCCGGAGTGAGTTCTTTGAGACTTCCGTGAGAATAAATTCCAGCCCGTGCCCGCTGGAGATATGTTGGATTGAGGTCGGTGGCCGTCATCTCGAGACCCGGAAGATTCGAACAGGTCTTGCTTAAGCGGTCCCAGACGATCATGAAGCTGTACACTTCATCTCCGCATGCACATCCCGCCGACCAGACCGAAATTTTTTCGTCGCGTCTTTGGATAATTTTCGGCAGCAGGGTTTTTTCGAGGGTCTCCCAGAATCTTCGGTCCCGAAAAAAGCGACTGATGGACACGGTCATCAGGAGTTCGCACGCATGTCTCGTCTCATCGTTTTGTTCCAGCTCCGCCAGAAAGGCCGCCATCGTACGGTACCCGGATGCTGTCATATACCGGCCGATCCGCTTTTTAACCCCTTTTTTGACCTTGCGGTACCCTGACCAGGAAAATTCAAATCGATTGAGAAGTTGTCGAAATTGCGCATCATTCATACAATTATCTTTATCTTTGCCAGCGAATTGTGCAAGGGTTTTTTTCGAGTCTTCCTGTCAGAAAAATGTGGATCTGTTCAGGGAAAATACGGGTGGAAAAATAGGGAGAATCGTTTATGAACACAGAATGGTTTGAACATTTAAAAGGTTCTTCTCCAATTTAGTTGGAGAAGAGGGTCCAAGGGGGTAACTAGAAAACGCCATAAAAAAGGGCGACCCTTATGGATCGCCCCTATGTAAAGGTGGGGAAGATAGGTTACCTCGCCAACAAAACCCTACCGATTTTCCTGGTTTCCCGCAATGCCGTTGTTAACACTGGGGTATATCTTTGCTTTTTATTTTTGTTTTGAAGATGCCCAGTAGAAAAGATGCACGCACATCCGAGAATCCTTTTTTCTTTGCATTTAAAGAAATGCTAAAATCGTGCCAAGTATAACCCTCCACTGACAAATTCTTTTTTAATACTAATTTCAGATGGTTATAATATCTACGTTTTTTTTCCTACCCTTAAATTGACAATTTTCGGCAATCTACGTGTCATTTTTTGACAATTTGAGGCATTTTTCAACGGGTGTCCCCTTGGGAACTTCAGGAAACAGGCAGATCCGGAGAACTCTGACCGGGTTCAAAAGACCAGATTTTTCAGGCAAAATAAAAAATGGAGTTTATATACAGCTGCAATCGTGATAGTGGGAAAGAAAAAAAGAAGCCGTTGCCATCTGTTATCGTCTGTTAACGGAACGTTGGGGCTTTGCCCCAATTGGAATAATGGAATGATGGAGTAATGGCATAAACAGGTTGTCATTAAAAGATACGTGATTTCTTAAGTTGTAGAAATTCCGAGACGTTTAATTTCGCAAAATTTCGTTTCCGTTTATGAACAAACAAACAAAATCTCAGGCATTGATCGTGTTCGACATGGACGGGGTTATTGTCGATGTCTCAGGGTCCTATCGAGAGACGGTCAGAAAAACCGCCAGATTGTTTTTCAACGGTGCGGGTTCCTGGGAACGTTTGCCCGATCCATTGTTTCCCTTGACCGATCTTGCCAGAGTCAAACAGAGCGGCGGTCTCAACAATGACTGGGATCTGACATTTTGGGTCATCACTCTTTTGTTCACGTTGGTGGACGACGTTGCCGATCCGGGAGGTTTAGACCCCTGGTCCAGATACCGAAAGGCCATCGGACGCTGTGACGTGGCAGCCCTGGCCAAATTCTTGAAGTCCGAAAAAATGCCCATCACCACGCTGATGAATAACACCGGAAGCGCAGAGAACAAATTCGTTGCCGCCCTTTATACCGGAGATGTGGGAAGCGGAAATATTATCAAACAGATTTTTCAAGAGATCTATCTCGGCAAGGAACTGTTCGAGTCCACCTATGGGGTTCCGGCAAAAGTGTTTCATGAAAAAGGATACATAAACCGAGAAAACCTTTTGATCGACAAACACCTCCTCGAATCCTTATCCGAAAACAACACCCTGGCCATTGCTACCGGGCGGCCCAGGGCCGAGGCGGACTATCCTCTGGATGTCTTTGATCTCCGGAAGTTCTTCTCGGATGTCCGGACCCTCGACGACTGCCTCGAGGAAGAACGGAAAATATTCCAGCGGGAAAAAAGAAAGGTGTCCCTCAGCAAACCGAATCCCTACATGCTGGATGCCATCGAAACGTCCCATAAAAGTAACGTATCGAAATTCTTTTTCATCGGAGATATGCCCGATGATATGGTGGCGGCCTCACGATCCAGAGCAGGCTTCATCGGCATCGGAGTTCTGAAGTCATCGTCTGACAAAGTCCGTCTGAAAAGAGATCTGATAGCGGCAGGTGCAGATCATGTTATCGAAGATTTCGAGGCATTGAAAAAGATTGTCAAAATATCAAGTGATCTAAAGTGATCTAAAATGCCTAANGTGCCTAAAATTAAGAAAAGCGCTTTCAGCTCAAATCATTTTTTACTTAAATTGATAGTGCCAAGGGTACATACATCAACCCTGGCCCAGACCGATCACCCGTAGGCTATACTTAAAAAGTCAGGTTTAGACTAATTCATGGGCCATCAATATATATGACGAGTCGCACCAGGGCGGGCTTTAGTTCACTTCAAACTTTAGTCACTTTTAACTTTACTTCTTTTCAAGCTATGAAATCAAATGAATCTGTCAAAGACTATAGATGGGGCTATCTTTATGTGGTGACGGCCGCGGTCATGTGGGGGTTGTCCGGATCGTCTGCCAAGTTTCTGTTCAACAGCGGCATCACGCCCTATCAACTGGTTCAACTTCGCCTGACAATCTCTACGGGACTCTTGTTTTTGTGGCTGTTGATACGCCATCGTTCCCTGCTGAAAATAGATCGGAAGGATATACTCTATTTCGTGCTGTTCGGCACCGTGGGCATGGCCGGGGTCCAGTTCACCTATCTGTTTACCATCAGTAAAATAAAAGTGGCGGCCGCCATTTTGCTCCAGTATCTGGCCCCCAGCTTTATCGCCATCCATTCGGTTGTGTTCATGCGGGACAAACTATCACCCGTAACCATTATGGCTCTTGTGGGTGCGACATTCGGATGCTATCTGGTCGTCGGTGCCTACAATCTCGAAATTCTGTCCATGAATATCATCGGCATCATCAGCGGTATTCTGTCAGCCATCACCTTTGCCTGGTATTCGGTTCACGGCGAATACGGCATGCGCCGATACAACCCGTGGACGGTGCTCTTTTTTGCGTTGTTTTTCGGAGCGCTGGTATGGAATGTACTGCATCCGCCCCTCGAAGCCTTTATGCACGACTACTCCCGGGTGCAGTGGGTATGGATTCTGTATATCGGCATTTTGGGGACCCTGGTGCCTTTCGGCCTCTATCTGGAGGGCATCAACCTGATCCGTTCTACCCGTGCCAGCATCACCGCAACCCTTGAACCCATTACCGCCGGCATAATCTCTTATATCTTCCTCAACGAAATTATGGAAGCCGCACAGATCACCGGCGGCGCAATCATCATCGCATCCATCATATGTCTCCAGCTGAACCAGGAACAAGACGAAAAGGCACCCGGCATTATCCGTGCCCGAAACCACACCGATGAATGAACAACGGTCCGAGAAACCGTTTCAAAACCTTACGGCAAGAGATTTTTGAGTCTTTTGGAGAAAAGCGCTCTGGGAAGCGGCAGGAAAAATCCGCCAAAGGCGGATAAAATTTGGTGCGGTTCGATGGGAAGTTGGGCTTGCACAAATGAAACACCTCGCCGCATTCGAACGGGGTCTGTTAAAGGATAACGCGAATCTATCCCTCTCTCTGCCTCTCTCTCCGAGGAGAGGAGGCAAAGGGATTGTCCGCCGCAAGCGGTTGAGGTATACGACAGTTCAGGAAAAAAATGCTACGCTTAATTTTTATTTGAGATTTTTCCCCGGCTTAAAGGTCACCGTATTTCTGCCCTTGATTTTAATTTTTTCACCGGTCTGTGGATTACGTCCCATTCGGGTTTTTCGATAGACCTTCCGGAATGTTCCAAAGCCTACCAGAGTTACTTTGCTGTTTCTTTTCTTGAGACCCACTATAATACCGTCAACAAATGATTCCAATGCCGCTTTAGCCGCGACCTTGGAGATACCCGAATCTTTAGCCATTTTTTCAATTAAGTCTGCCTTAGTCATCGCACCCCCTTTTCTGATGTTAAAAAATTAGCACAAACAAGCTACAGTGAATATGATTCAGTTACAATATCTAATTTATAAAATCAAGAAAAACCTTATATTTTTTAGTCTTATGCAGACGAACCGTCGTTATCTCTTGAATGGAGCGGCTTTTTGCGGATTAAAATAATTTTTTTGAAGATTTTTTATATTGCTTTCAGGCGTTATTCACCCAAGTAAGCTTTTTTAACTTTCTCGTTTTTCAAAAGCGAAGCCGCATGGTCGGTTAAAACGATTTTGCCGGTCTCCATGACGTATCCGGTGTTGGAGATGGTCAGCGCCATGTGAGCGTTCTGCTCCACCAAAAAGATGGTCACGCCTTTTTTATTGATTTCCAAAATCGTCTCAAAGATGCGCTCCACCAGTTTGGGCGCCAACCCCAGAGACGGCTCGTCCAGCAATAAGAGCTCCGGTCGTGACATCAGCGCCCGGCCGATGGCCAGCATCTGCTGTTCTCCCCCGCTCAAGGTCCCTCCCAGTTGCTGGGTCCGATCTTTCAACACCGGGAAAAGACCGAACACCCATTCCATATCGTTTTCCACTGCCGCCTTGTCGCTGCGCAGATAGGCTCCCATCTCCAGGTTTTCCAGAGTTGTCATGCGGGGAAAGATCTGTCGACCTTCCGGTGCCTGGGATATCCCCTGTGCCGCCACCTGTTCGGGGCGAAGATGGTGGATGGGACGGCCTTTGAATTTTATTTTACCCCGGTGTGCCCGCTGAACACCGAATATGGTTAGCAGGGTGGTCGTTTTGCCGGCACCGTTGGCACCGATCAGACACGCGATGTCGCCGGACGGTATGGTGCAGGATACACCTTTTAAGGCATGGATCTTTCCGTAGTATGTGTGCACATCTTCGAGTTCGAGAATCGGTGCTTTAACCGCCATCTTTTAAATCCTCGGGAGCAAATTGATCGGTTTCATGAAGCTCCCGCTTGCGCCGTGATGCCGGAATCAACCCTTCGGGCCGCAAAACCATCATGGCCGCCATTGCCAGACCAAACGCAAGCATTCGGTAGTTTTGCAACTCTCTGAAAATTTCCGGAACGGCGATTAAAATAATGCCGGCCAGGATGATCCCGGGAATACTTCCCACACCCCCGAGAACGACGATGCACAGTACAATACAGGATTCCATGAAAATAAAAAAGTTGGGATTGGTGTAGCTGAGCTTGGCGGCAAAGAACGCCCCCACCACCGATGCGAATGCAGCGCCCATGGCGTAGGCCAACAGTTTCAGCCAGGTGGTGGGCACACCGGACAGTTCGGCGGCCACCTCGTCTTCCCGGATGGCGACCCAGGCCCGACCGATACGGGAGTTGTCGAGTCGTCGGACGCCGATAACCGTCAGTACGGCGATGATAAACATTAAGTAGTAGAGCGCGTGCAGAGACTTGAGTGAATAGACAACCCAGCCCAACCCGCTTTCGGTAAAGGCCGGATAAACCACCGCCGGTTTAGCCATGCCCAGCAGTCCGTTGGGGCCTTTGGTCAGTTTGTCCCAGTTGTTCAGGACCAGCCGGATAATCTCGCCAAACCCCATGGTAACGATGGCCAGATAGTCTCCCCGCATCTTGAGGGTCGGATATCCGATGATGCAGCCGAAGATGCCCCCGATAACCATCCCGATGGGAAGAGCGAGCCAGAAAGAGATTCCGAAATGTAGGTTGAGCAGGGAATAGCTGTAAGCACCTACGGCATAAAAGGCGATATACCCCAGATCGAGCAGACCGGCGAGCCCCACAACGATATTGAGGCCCAGCCCCAGGACGATATAAATCAGGCAGGTGATGCCCACGTCGATCATATAGTTGTCGGCCAGCAAAGGGTAGGCCGCCACGGCAATTATTAGCGCAAGAATGTAGTACTTGGTGGGAAACTTGGAAAATTTTCTCGAGACAGTGTTTCTAAACGGTGCAAGATGGGCTGCAGTTCTCTGGTACATGTCGCTGCGTCGAACCGTCTTGCTCACCAGCCAAAACGCCAGGATCCCGACGATTCCTCCCCATATTGTAAATGCCCGGGCAGTTTCGAAACTTCTGCCGGGAAAGCCGACCATGGGCAATATGAGAATGCCCAAAAACAGAGAGTAGATGATAAATTTTTTAAAATCGGCTTTGGCCATTTTATACCCTGCTCTCGCTGACATGTTCACCCAGAATCCCACTCGGCCGAAAGTAGAGAACCAGAATCAGAACCACAAATGTCGTGACATCCTTCCACTCACTGGGCAGAAAGGCCGACCAAAGAACCTCGACCCCGCCGATGATCATTCCACCCAACACAGCGCCGGGGATGGATCCGATACCCCCCAGAATCGCTGCGGCAAAGGCCTTGATCATATAAATAAAGCCCATGTCGAAACGGACGGAACCGTAATACATGCCGACCATCACACCGGCCGCAGCGCCCAATGCCGGCCCGATCATAAACGTGGCCCGGATGGTTCTGTCGATATCGATGCCCAGCATCCGGGCCATGGTCTGGTTTTGAGCTGTGGCCCGCATGGCCTTGCCCAGCCTGCTCCAGTTCACGAACATATTCAGAGCCACCATTAAAACCAACGACAATACAATGATAAAGATTTGCCCGTACGTTATCCTGGCATCCAGAATTGAAAATCCGTCCATACCCAAAATCGCCGGGTATGCCCTGTCAGACACGCCCTGGCTGAGCATCATCCCGTTGGACAAAAAAATCGACATGCCCAGGGCGCTCAGAATGGCGGCCAGGCGGGATGCCTTTCGCAGGGGTTTGTAGGCCACCTGCTCGATGGCCACGCCAAGCACCGCCACATAGGCCATGGCCATGCCGAAAACAAGAATGAGGGTCAGGACAAAATGAGTTTCTACGAAGCCGATATTTTGCAGTGCCGCCAGAACGATGATCCCGATGAAGGCCCCTGCGGTAAACAGCTCACCATGGGCAAAGTTGATCAGTTCTATGATGCCGTAGACCATGGTGTAGCCCAGGGCAATCAAAGAAAAGATGCTGCCCAAAAAAATGGCATTGATCAACTGCTGAATGAAAAATGATGCGTTATCCACAGGAGGAAATCCTTATCTTTTTCATCGCACTGTATGTATTTTTTTATGGAAAACATCCGGATGTGGACCAAGGGCCAAGGGCCCTTGGTCCAAACTTGGGGTTTAGAAGTATTTTTCGGTCAACGGATCCCAGTACGGTACGAACTTGCCGTCTTTGACGATCCAGACGATGTGAGCCAGTTTACGGTCACCCTTTTCGTCGAACTTGATTTCACCCGTAACACCTTTCCAGGTAGTATTTCGGAGGGTCTCGACCATCTTGTTCGTATCTGTGCCGGATTTTTTGACAGTTTCCAGAAGAATCATCGCTGCATCATAGGCATAGTAACCATATGAACCGATGGTTTCGACGTTCCACATCTTCTTATACGTGTTCTCGAAGTCCTTTCGTTCTTGGGTTTCCGGCGCTTTGGCAAAGGTCAGAAACGTGCCTTCGGCGGCTTTCCCACCCACTTCGATGAACTTGGGGTGAAAGACCGCATCTTCCGTTAACAGCTTTGACTTTATTCCCAAAGCCTTTGCTTGACGCACCATGAGTGAGCCTTCAGGTTGGTAAACGCTCATGTAAATGACATCGGGGTTCAATCTTTTCAATTTGGTCAGCACGGCGGTAAAATCCTTGTCCGCCGGTGTAATGTGCTCCAGAGCGACTATTTTGATTTTATTGTTGTGCTCGGCAAACCTGGAGATGTTTTCAGTTAGGCCGACAGTGTAAGTCTGGCGATCATCAATCAAGGCGAGCGTCTTTATTTTGAGACCATCTTCAAGAAACTTAACAGTCGACCAGGCTTGAACATCATCGCGAGGCGGCATTCGAAAGATCTGTTTGAACCCACGTCCGGTAACATCGGTATGGGTGGATGCCGGTGTGATCTGGACGATGTTTGCTTCATTCAGCGGAACAGAGGCCGGAATGGTGGCTGAGGAGCAGTAGGCGCCGACCACTCCGCTCACATCGCTGTTGATCAGCTTGTTGGCAGCCATGGTTGCCTTGCCGCCGTCGCAGGCGCTGTCACCGGGTATAACCTCAATCTTATCATACCAGGGAATACCACTCGTTTTTTCGAACACAGCCACAGCTGTTTTGACCCCCTGAAGAATGTCAGTCCCGTCTTGTGCGTATGGGCCGGTTAGCGGACTCAATGTGCCGATTTTCAGGGTCTTTGCAAAAGCCATGCTGTGAAATCCCACAACCATCATCAAACACAACACGAAAATACCAAATTTTTTCATATCCTACCTCCTTCTACTTTGTGGATCGTTAATAAAAAAGCAACCGCACCAAAAACCTCAAAATCTAACCTTTGGTTTTTGCTTTGGTTCCCAAATAGGCCTCAATCACTTTCTCGTTTTGCTGAATCTCCTTGGGGTCCCCTTGGGCGATTTTTTGGCCGTGATCCAAAACAATA
>JGI24024J18818_10000249_pt1 | contig 18640 bp, 17 predicted proteins | sample Cruoilmetagenom2_FD_18818 | JGI IMG/M metagenome (IMG submission 18818) | reverse complement strand
ACCTTTAAGAAACTCACTACTTAGTACTATTCGAGATTAAACCGCTCAATCCTCTATTAATGTTTCACGTGAAACAATTCTTTTTTCTACAATGGTGTTTTGTTTGGAACACCAGGTTTTCTTGGGTATTTTTTTGGCGTGTTTTTAATTTTATTGAAAACGAATAATGATCTCTCACTATTTTCAACGGGTAATAAAAAAGAAAACTCTTCTTTTTTCTCAGCGCCAAGGATTGTTAACGCTTTTTTTGCATCCAATAACTCATCTTGAGCTGCGGCTGCTTTCATGGCTACGAAATGCCCCCCTACTTTTGCAAGAGGTATACATAACTCAGATAAGACACTTAGTCTTGCAACTGCACGTGCAGTTACTATATCAAATTTTTCTCGATATAACGGATTTTGTCCGAATTCTTCGGCTCTAGCATGAACGAAATTAACATCAGACAATTTTAATTGTTCACTTAAATGAGTTAAAAATTGAATTCTTTTATTCAAAGAATCAACAATCGTAATTTTTAATTGTGGAAAACAAATTTTTAATGGGATACTCGGAAATCCTGCTCCAGCACCTACATCACAAACTGATTGTTTTTTCGAGAAATCTACATAAAAAGCCATACTAATTGAGTCATAAAAATGCTTTAAGTAAACTGATTGCAAATCTGTGATTGCTGTAAGATTCATTTTCTCGTTCCATTCAACTAAAATCTCGAAGTATTGTTTAAATTGTTGAATTTGTTCAGCATTTAACTCTATACCCTTTTCTCTTAAAGCTTCAACAAATTGATCTTCGTTCATAAGGTTCCCCTTCCGTATATATAAACAGTGGCTATTTGCTTTTTTGCTCATAGCCACTTAAATTCTATCCGGATATTTTAGCGATTCTTCCTTGTTCAATATACACTAGTAATATCGAAATGTCAGCAGGATTTACACCTGAAATTCGAGATGCTTGCGCAATTGACAGTGGACGTACTTCTTTTAATTTTTGCTTCGCTTCAGTTGCGATTCCTGAAATTGCTTCATAATCAATATGATCAGGGATTTTTTTGTTTTCCATTTTTTTCAGCTTATCCACTTGTAAAAGTGATTTTTCTATATATCCTTCATATTTCACTTGAATTTCAATTTGCTCTTTCATTTCTTCTGTTAACTCAATTGTCGAAGGTGTTAATCGGGCGATATCATCATATGTCATTTCAGGACGTTTCATCAAATCATGACCTCGTATGCCATCTTTAAGTTCAGTACCACCTTTTTCACGCACTACCGATTGAGTTTCTTCATTTGGTTTAATGATGGTTTGACGTAATCGTTTAATTTCTTGCTCGATACGTTGTTTTTTCTCTACAAATCTTACGTAACGTTCTTCAGGTATTAACCCGGCATTAAAACCAATTTCCGTTAAACGGAGATCAGCATTATCATGACGAAGCAATAATCGATATTCAGCGCGTGAAGTTAAGAGTCGGTAAGGTTCACTTGTCCCTTTTGTTACTAAGTCGTCGATTAATACACCAATATAAGCATCAGAACGGCTTAAAATTATTTCTTCTTTATTTAATGCACGTGCTGCAGCATTCATACCAGCCATTAATCCTTGACCTGCAGCTTCTTCATAGCCAGACGTTCCGTTAATTTGACCAGCGGTATACAAATTGTGGATTTTTTTTGTTTCTAAAGTTGGCCATAATTGTGTAGGAACCATTGCATCGTATTCAATTGCATAACCGGCACGCATCATTTCTGCTTTTTCTAACCCAGGAATGCTTTCTAAAAGTTTTCGTTGTACATGTTCAGGTAAGCTCGTAGAAAGACCTTGAACGTAAACTTCTTTTGTGTTGCGTCCTTCTGGCTCTAAGAAAATTTGATGACGCGGTTTATCGTTAAACCGTACAACTTTGTCTTCAATTGATGGGCAGTATCTTGGGCCCGTTCCCTTAATCATTCCAGAGTACATGGGTGATAAGTGTAAATTTTCATCAATAATTTGGTGTGTACGTTCATTTGTGTACGTTAACCAACATGGCAACTGATCTGTAATAAATTCAGTGGTTTCATAACTAAAAGCACGTGCGACATCATCACCAGGTTGAATTTCCGTTTTGCTGTAATCAATTGTTTTACTATTTACGCGAGGCGGTGTTCCAGTTTTAAAACGAACTAAATCAAAACCTAAATTACGTAAGTTGTCGGCAAGTTTTAACGATGGTTGTTGATTATTTGGACCGCTTGAATATTTCAAATCTCCAATAATAATTTCGCCTCGTAAAAACGTACCTGTTGTGACAATCACAGTTGATGCTCGGTAAATGGCACCAACTTGAGTGATAACACCCTTAACTTCATTATCTTCAATAATTAATTCTTCAACCATAGCTTGGTGAATTGATAAATTATCTTGGTCTTCCATTAATCGTTTCATTTCTGCTTGATATAATACTTTATCAGCTTGTGCTCGTAATGCACGCACAGCTGGGCCTTTACCTGTATTCAACATTCTCATTTGAATATGTGTTTTATCGATGACTTTACCCATTGCGCCTCCTAAGGCGTCAATTTCTCGGACCACAATTCCTTTTGCCGGTCCACCGATGGATGGATTACACGGCATAAATGCAATCATATCTAAGTTAATGGTAAGCACTAGAGTCTTTGCGCCCATACCTGCTGCCGCTAGGGCTGCTTCTGCACCAGCATGACCTGCACCAATAACGATTACATCGAACTTACCCGCTTCAAAATTCGGCATGTTCGCTCATTCCTCTCGTATTTTTATTTTAAACTTGCGATAGTCTCTTACTTTCCTAAACAGAACTGAGAAAACAGTTGATCAAGTAAACTTTCTTCAACTGTATCCCCTGTTATTTCTCCTAAAATTTCCCACGTTCGTGTTACATCTATCTGTATCATATCAATTGGCACAGATTCTTGTGCTGCTTGTATCGCATCTTCTATTGTTTGTTTTGCTTGATGAAGCAGTGCTATATGTCTCGCGTTTGAAACATATGTTAAATCTCCACTTTCAATTGAACCCTCAAAAAACATGGATGCAATTGCTTCTTCTAATTGATTCACCCCATCATCCGTTAATAATGATGTTGTGACGATTTTACTTTGCTTGGCTAACTTTCTCACTCGAGTTAAATCAATTTTTTGTTCTAAATCTGTTTTATTTAAAACGACGATTACATCCATTTCATCGACAGCCTCAAATAATCGCTCATCTTCAGGCGTAAGCTCATCTGCTTGATTTAGTACTAATAGAATCAAATCGGCTTGTTTAAGTACTTGTCGTGACCGTTCTACGCCTATTCGTTCCACAATGTCTTCTGTTTCTCGAATTCCTGCAGTATCGACTAGTTTTAATGGAACACCTCGAACATTCACGTACTCTTCAATAATGTCACGTGTTGTACCTGCAATATCCGTTACAATCGCTTTGTTTTCTTGAACTAAACTATTTAAAAGAGAGGATTTTCCAACATTCGGTCTTCCTACAATAACCGTGGATAGTCCTTCTCTAAGAATTTTTCCTTGTGTTGATGTTTGTAGTAAGCTCTCTATTTCTTTCTTCACCCAAGTTGATTTTTCAATAATCATTGGCAGAGTCATCTCTTCAACGTCATCATATTCAGGATAATCGATGTTTACTTCAACTTGTGCTAGTGTTTCAAGCAAAGCTTGTCTTAGACTGGCAATTAATCTTGATAACTTCCCGTCCATTTGACCCAATGCTACATTCATCGCACGATCAGTTTTTGATCTGATCAAATCCATAACTGCTTCTGCTTGGGATAAATCGATTCGTCCGTTTAAAAAAGCACGTTTCGTAAATTCTCCTGGCTCAGCTAATCTTGCTCCATATTGTAAAACTAATTGCAACACCCGGTTCACTGTAACCAAACCACCATGGCAATTAATTTCGATTACATCTTCTCTAGTAAATGTTTTAGGACCCTTCATTAGCGATACCATTACTTCTTCGACTACTACTTCAGTTTTTGGATCAATTAAATGTCCATAATGAATCGTATGTGTCGCTTGCTCATTCAACGTTTTTTCCTTTGGTGAACGAAAGACACGGTTTGCTATGGATATCGCTTCAGGACCACTTAAACGAACAATGGCTATTGCCCCTTCACCCATTGGTGTAGATATTGCTGCGATTGTATCAAATTCCATGATCGTCCACCTCCTTGAAATTAGTTATCCACATGTGGATAACTGTTATGATTATGATGCTCTAACAAATAATAATAACATAAAATGAGTAAAATAAAAAGCATTGCACAACTTTTGAACCATAAGAAAACGGACCTTTTCGTCTTTGACGTGGAGGTCCGCTGCAATTTACTTTAATGGCTCAATGACTAGATAACGATTTGGATCTGTACCAACCGAAAATGTTTCAATATCTAAACGTCTGGAAAGCGCATGATGTATGACTTTTCTTTCGTAGGATGGCATAGGTTCAAATTCAACCTTTTTTCCTGATCGAATAGCTTTATCAGCCATTCGATCCGCTAATTGTTCAAGTGATTCTTTACGACGTTCTCGATAATTTTCAACATCTAGTTTTACTAGAAGGAACTGATTAGAAAATTTATTAACAACAAGTTGAGACAATTGTTGAAGAGCGTTTAATGTTTGCCCCCGCTTTCCAATAAGAAGAGCTGCTTTCTTACTTTCTAATCGGAGTGTTACATACTTTCCTTCATGTTGTACTTGAATTTCTAAATCATCGATTTTCATTTGTTTCGCAATATCTTGTAAATACAATTGTGTCTCTTCAATTGCTTTTGATCGTGTCGATTCATTTATTTCAAGAACGATTTCTTCATGAATCGTCTCACGCACTACAGGTTGCTCATCAAGTTGAGAATGAATAACTTCATTAATNTCTTCATTTTCTTCAAGTTGAACATCATTTACCGTTACTTGAACTTCTGCAAGTCTANATCCAAAACCTAGAAAACCTTTTTTACTTTCGGTTAGAACATTAATGGTTACACGATCTCTTGTTACACCGAGTTGTGTTAATGCCGCAGATATAGCCTCTTCAGTAGTACTCCCCGTAAGCGTAATCTGATTCACTTTTTCGTCCCTCCAGTTTTAGCAGGTGTTAATGCCCGCTTTTCCCATGGTTTATAAATGAACATATTTTGAATAAATGAAATCACATTTCCAATTACCCAATAAAGTGTTAACGCAGANGGTAAGAAAATACCAAACCCGANAATCATAAATGGCATCATGTACATCATGATTTTCATTTGAGGATTATCCATTGCTGGTCCCGTACGNAGAACAANAAACTGCATCAAACCAGCAAGTATGGCCAATATAATACTTGGTTCAGCAAGTGGGAACCATAAAAAAGTACCTAAATTAATTTCAGGTGTAACATTCATTCGGCTAATCGCATGATAGAAACCAATCAAAATCGGCATTTGAATCACAACAGGCAAACACCCAGCTGCTGGATTCACACCTTTTTCTTTAAACATAGCCATCATTTCTTGCTGATATTTTTGTTGTGTTGCTTGATCTTTTGAACTATATTTTTGCTTTAATTTTGCAAGTTCGGGTTGAACTTCTTGCATTTTTTTAGAGCTTTTTGTCTGTTTAATCATTAAAGGTAAAATAGCCAATCGGATAATAATTGTTACCATAACAATTCCTAAACCATACGTGCCCAGTAATTCCTTGAACAACGTGATAAAAGAAACTAATGGCCAAACGATAAATTCATTCCAAAAACCGGTGTTATCCTCATAAATTGGCTGATTGTATTCCGTACACCCGCTTAATAAAACTGTAACAGTAATAAGCATGAGGACGATAAGTACTCGTTTATTCAACCTACTTCCCCCTAAAAGATATTCCATTCCTTCTATATATACATCACAAGAAAACTACCTTGCCTTTTGAATCATTTTAGCGACTTTTAAAACGTGCTGCAAACTTTTCTTGGATTCATGAAAATCTAAAGTGGCCGCCTGATGTCTGGCGATAATGACATAGTCCATATTCGGATTAATTTCATCCTTCATTTCCAAGAAGGATTGGCGAATATAGCGTTTGATACGATTTCGGGTGACTGCATTCCCGACTTTTTTACTTACGGATAAACCAATGCGAAAGTCATCTTGTCCCTCTTTTGCATAGCAATAGACGACAAACTGACGATTCGCAAAGGATTTGCCCCGTTTGAATATCTTCTGAAATTCTGCATTTTTCTTTACACGTTGATTTTTATTCATCGTTCACCTGCTCCACCCTCACGCATTCTTTAAAGAAAGATTGTCCATCTTTCTTGGCTTTACGCCCGATCTTTTCATATTAAAAGAAAAAAAGACCACTGATGCGGATCAGTGGACTTAAGCTGATAATACTTTTCTTCCTTTACGACGACGTGCTGCTAATACGCGACGGCCATTCTTAGAACTCATACGAGAACGGAATCCGTGAACTTTACTGTGTTTACGTTTATTTGGTTGGTATGTGCGTTTCATCTATGTGACACCTCCTGAAAAATTGAAAGTCGAAATTTCTTAGACAGTCTTGGATATTATATATAGTTTACACCCTAAATGTCAATAGGTATTTCCAAATCCTCTTTAGGAAACACAGTTTCTCTCTATATAAAACTTGTCCACAATTACATCTCTTTTTATACACATGTTGTGGATATTGAATTTTGTCTATTTTTTTTATTCACAGACCTTATCTACAGGATTTTCACATATTCACCTATTGTGGACAATCAAGTTGTGCATGAATATTCATTTTGTGGATAACCTTCAAGAAGTCTTGTAATTTATAGCTTTTTTTGTTACGATATTTGTGTTTTACTCTTCAAAATTAAAAACACCATTCATTGTTATCCACAAATTGTTAGTAATCTGTGGATAGTTTATCCTGAACCTCTTATTAACATTTATCCACAGCCTGTGGTTTTGTGCATACTATACTATCCCATACTGGGAAATTGACTATAAATCATTTTTTTAATGATAGAAAAGGAGAAACGCTGTTGGAACATTTAGAAGAACTTTGGGCAGGCGTACTCGCTCAAGTCGAGCAAAAAATTTCGAAGCCAAGCTTTGAAACATGGTTAAAATCGACAAAAATGCTTACATATCGTGGTGATGAAGTCACAATTGCAGCGCCAAACTCCTTTGCACGTGACTGGTTAGATACACATTACGTTCATTTAATAGCAGGNATCTTAACCGATCTTACTGGAGAAGCTCTAACGATAAANTTTGTCGTACCAAAAGATATAAGNATGGAAGATTTCTCTCTTCCAACNCCNATTGTTCCTATGAGAGACGATGAGCAACCTGAGTTTTCACCAGGAATGCTTAATTCAAAATATACATTTGACACGTTTGTAATAGGTTCAGGAAATCGATTTGCTCATGCGGCTTCATTAGCAGTAGCTGAAGCACCGGCAAAAGCCTATAATCCCCTATTTATATATGGTGGAGTAGGTCTAGGAAAGACCCATTTAATGCACGCAATCGGACATTATGTACAAGAACATAATCCGAATGCGAAAGTCGTTTATTTATCCTCTGAAAAGTTTACGAATGAATTTATCAATTCAATTCGTGACAATCAAACGGTTGATTTCCGTAATAAATATCGAAGTGTCGATGTTCTATTAATTGATGATATTCAGTTTTTAGCAGGAAAAGAACAAACTCAAGAGGAATTTTTTCATACATTCAACACGCTACATGAGGAATCTAAGCAGATTGTTATCTCTAGTGATCGCCCACCAAAAGAAATTCCAACACTTGAAGACCGATTACGTTCACGTTTCGAATGGGGCTTAATTACTGATATTACGCCACCAGATCTAGAAACACGTATTGCGATTTTACGTAAAAAAGCAAAAGCAGATGGCTTGGACATTCCTAATGAAGTCATGATGTATATTGCAAACCAAATAGATTCAAATATCCGGGAGCTTGAAGGCGCGCTTATCCGTGTAGTAGCCTACTCATCGCTTGTTAATAAAGATATGAATTCAGATTTGGCAGCAGAAGCATTAAAAGATATCTTGCCAAACGCCAAGCCACGTAAAATAACAATTTTAGATATTCAAAAAGTTGTAGGGGAACATTACAGTGTAAGATTGGAAGATTTTACAGCGAAAAAACGAACAAAATCAATTGCGTTTCCGAGGCAAATTGCGATGTACTTATCCCGTGAGCTAACAGCATTTTCTTTGCCTAAAATAGGGGAAGAGTTTGGCGGTCGAGATCACACCACGGTTATCCACGCTCATGAGAAGATTTCTACTATGTTAAAAGAAGATCAAGTCCTTCAACAAGACTTAAAACAAATTAAAAGTGTACTTGGCAAGTCTTAACAGTTGTGGATAACCCCTATTCGAGCGAACTAGTTTATACACAGGCTATCTACATGTGGATAGTTTGGTATTATTAATAAAAAGCTGCTTATCAACATATCCACAGGCCCTATTACTATATCTATTATTCTTTTAAAACATTAATAAATATATAAGCGAGGTAAAATAATGAAATTTGAAATCATGCGTGAACGGTTATTAGACGGATTAAATGATGTTATGAAAGCTGTTAGTTCAAAAACAACTATTCCGATATTAACGGGAATTAAATTAGAGATAACAGAACAAGGTTTACGTCTAACAGGTAGTGATTCTGACATAACCATTCAAACATTCATTGCTACAGAAGAAAATGGCGAACAAGTAATGAGAGTGATTGAAGAAGGTTCAATTGTTTTACAAGCTCGAGTATTTAACGAGATTATTCGAAAATTACCAACAAATGATGTAGAAATCGAAGTAAATGATCAGTATCAAACACATATTCGCTCAGGTAAATCAGAGTTCCATTTAATTGGATTAGAACCTTCTGAGTACCCATTACTTCCTGAAATACAAGACGATCGTGAATTCATTATTCCTGCTGACTTATTAAAATCCATTATTCGTGAGACAGTATTTGCGGTTTCAACTTCAGAAAGTCGTCCAGTTTTAACTGGTGTTCACTGGGGAGTAAAAAATGGAGAATTAATTTGTGTAGCCACAGATAGTCATCGACTAGCGAGACGTAAAACTACTCTAGAACAGCTTCCTGAAGGTGAATACAGTGTCGTTATCCCAGGTAAGAGTTTGAATGAACTAAGTAAAATTATTGGTGATTCTTCAGAACCTGTTCATATTGTTATGACGCAGCAACAAGTTTTATTCAAAACTGGTGATGTATTATTTTACTCACGTTTGTTAGAAGGCAACTATCCAGATACATCTCGTCTTATTCCAAATGAATACAAAACAACGGTTACTATGAACGGAAAAGCGCTTTTACAAGCAATCGACCGTGCTTCATTGTTAGCTCGTGAAGAACGAAATAATATTGTTCGTTTTACTTCTCTTGAAGGCAATGTTGTTGAAATTTCTTCAAGCTCTCCTGAAGTAGGAAAAGTAGAAGAAGAGATTCAAGCTGCATCAATTGATGGAGAAGAATTGAAAATATCTTTCAGTGCAAAATATATGATGGATGCTTTAAAAGCAATTGAAGGACAAGATGTTGTTGTTCAGTTTACAGGGGCAATGCGTCCATTCATTCTAAAATCGGTTCATGACGATGCAATACTGCAATTAATCTTACCGGTAAGAACTTATTAAACGATTATTTTAACGAGGATAGCCTAATTGGCTATCCTTTTTTACTTCTACCGAAAAATGAAGTAAAATAAAGGGATAGACTAAAAAACGAAGGATTGAAAAAATCATGGAAAATATTCAAATAGATACAGAATATGTCACGCTTGGACAATTACTTAAAATGACAGATGCTATTAGCTCTGGCGGAATGGCAAGATGGTTTTTATCTGAAAATGAAGTATTAGTAAACAATGAAAGAGAAGAAAGACGGGGTCGTAAACTTCGTGATGGAGATCGGGTGATTGTTCCGGGTACTGGAGAATTCAGGATTATGGAAAAAAAGATCGGGGAATAGCATGCACATTGAACGTCTCGAATTAACGAACTATCGAAACTATAAATCGTTAACGTTAAATTTTTCACCAACTATCAATGTATTGATTGGAGAAAATGCTCAAGGCAAAACAAATATTATGGAATCATTATATGTTTTATCTATGGCTAAATCGCATCGAACCTCCAATGATAAAGAATTGATACACTGGACTGAAGAATATGGTAAAATAAAAGGTGATGTTTTTAAAAAATATGGTCGGTTGCCTCTTGAATTGACTTTATCCAAAAAAGGTAAAAAAGCACGAGTAAATCATTTAGAACAAAGTCGTTTAAGTGACTATATCGGACAAATGAATGTTGTCATGTTTGCACCTGAAGATTTGCATTTAGTTAAAGGCAGCCCCCAAATAAGAAGACGGTTCTTAGACATGGAAATTGGTCAAATATCCCCCGTTTATTTACATGACTTGTTAACGTTTCAAAAGTTATTAAAACAACGTAATCATATATTAAAAATGCATCAAGGCAAATCGGTTTTAAACGATGTGATGTTCGATGTTTATACTGATCAGTATATTCAAGCTGCCGTAAGCGTGATTCGTAAAAGATTCCAATTTATGGAACTTCTTCAAAAGTGGGCAGAACCTATCCATTTAGGTATTTCTCGGGGACTTGAGAAATTAGAAATTCGATATAACCCTGTCAGTGGATTACGTCAAGAAGATACTTTTGAAGAAATGGTCGATGTCTTAAGTCGAAAATTAAAAGATGGTAGATCACAAGAACTCGCACGTGGATTAACTTTAGTAGGTCCACANCGTGATGATTTGCAATTCTTTGTGAATGACTATGATGTACAGACTTACGGTTCACAAGGCCAACAAAGAACGACTGCATTGTCTTTGAAACTTGCAGAAATTGAATTAATTAAACAAGAGGTAGGAGAATCACCAGTCTTATTATTAGATGACGTGTTATCCGAACTTGATGATTATAGACAGTCGCATTTATTAAATACCATTCAAGGCGAAGTTCAAACCTTTGTCACCACGACAAGTGTGGAAGGCATTGATCACGAAACAATCAAACAAGCCGCAATGTTCCACGTGAAGCAAGGAATTGTGGAAGAAGGGGCGTAACTTCTTTGTATGTTTGCATTGGCAAAACCATAGTTGTCAATCACAAGGAAATAATCACGATTCTAGATTTTCGTGAAATCAAAGATGGGACAGAGAGGGACAAGTGGTTAGAAAATCCACAAACACGTAAGATTGTTGATGTGCAACGTGTTAAATCTCTCGTAGTCACGCCTTTTTTAACATATGCTTCTCCACTAAGTCCGCAGAACCTAATTAAGAAAATAAATGAGACTTCCAGACGAAATCGTCTATAAAAATATTGATATGACTGTAGGAAAGAGCAGGTGAGCATAATGGCAATGGAAGAAAAAGAACTGCAATCATCATCTTATGATGCCGATCAAATACAAGTACTTGAGGGATTAGAAGCTGTACGAAAACGTCCAGGTATGTATATTGGTACAACAAGTTCTAAAGGACTTCACCACCTCGTGTGGGAAATCGTAGATAATGCCATTGATGAAGCTTTAGCAGGATATTGTGATGAAATTTCAGTAACCATCGAAAAAGATAATTGGATTAAAGTCGATGATAATGGTCGTGGAATTCCAGTTAGTACACATGAAAAAATGGGGCGACCAGCGGTAGAGGTTATTATGACCGTGCTACACGCAGGTGGTAAATTTGGCGGTGGAGGATACAAAGTATCCGGTGGTTTACATGGTGTAGGTGCTTCCGTTGTTAACGCTCTTTCAGAAGTAACAGAAGTATTTGTAAAACGTGACGGGAAAGAACATTATATTAAATTTGAACGTGGTGCTGTTACTGAAGAACTGAAAGTTATTGGTGATACTGAGGAAAATGGTTCAACAATACGTTTTAAAGCAGATTCTGAGATTTTTACAGAAACACAAGTTTATGAATACGATATTTTAGCAAACCGCTTACGTGAGCTTGCTTACTTAAACCGTGGTCTTCGTATTCATATTAAAGATGAGCGTGAAGAAGAAACTCGAAAAAATACTTATTACTACGAAGGTGGTATTAAGTCTTATGTTGAGCATNTAAATAAATCAAAAGAGCCGATTCATGAAGAACCTATCTTTATTGAGGGTGAAAAAGACGGCATCTCAATCGAAATCGCATTTCAATACAATAGTGGTTATGCTGCTAATATTTTTTCATTCGCCAACAACATTAATACGTACGAAGGCGGAACACATGAGTCCGGCTTTAAGATGGCCTTAACACGAGTTATTAATGACTATGGTCGAAAAAATAATATGTTAAAAGACGCAGATACGAACTTAACAGGTGATGATGTGCGTGAAGGTCTAACTGCTATTGTGTCAGTTAAACATCCAGATCCGCAGTTCGAAGGACAAACGAAAACAAAATTAGGAAATTCAGAAGTTAGCACGATTACGAATTCCTTGTTTTCTGAAGCATTTGATCGGTTCATGATGGAAAATCCAACAGTGGCACGTAAAGTAGTTGAAAAAGGTCTTATGGCTGCTCGTGCACGTGTGGCAGCGAAAAAAGCGCGTGAATTTACACGACGTAAATCAGCTTTAGAAGTGTCTAGTTTACCAGGTAAGCTAGCAGACTGTTCATCACGTATTCCAGCAGAAAGTGAATTATATATTGTTGAGGGTGACTCAGCAGGAGGTTCTGCTAAATCCGGTCGTGATCGTCATTTCCAAGCGATTCTTCCGTTACGAGGAAAAATCCTGAATGTTGAAAAGGCACGTCTAGATCGTATTTTAGGTAATACAGAAATCCGTGCCATGATTACTGCTCTAGGTACAGGTATTGGCGAAGAATTCACCCTAGAAAGAGCACGTTATCATAAAGTGGTCATTATGACAGATGCCGATGTGGATGGAGCTCACATTCGTACATTACTTCTAACATTCTTTTTCCGTTTCATGCGTCCGTTAATTGAAGCGGGTTATGTATACATTGCGCAACCGCCTTTATTCCAAATTAAACAAGGTAAATCGGTTGAGTATTGCTACTCAGATAAACAACTTCAAGAAATATTAGAAAGACTTCCAAAACAGCCAAAACCAGGAATTCAACGCTACAAAGGTTTAGGAGAAATGGATGCAACGCAATTGTGGGAAACAACTATGGATCCTTCCGTTCGAACATTGTTACAAGTGAATCTAGAAGATGCAATCGATGCAGATGATACGTTTGAACGTTTAATGGGGGATGAAGTAGAACCCCGTCGTCTATTCATCGAGGAAAATGCAATATACGTGAAAAACTTAGATATTTAATGAGTCGAATGAAGGGAGGTTTTCTGCATGTCGGAAATTCCGAATAATGGAGTCAAAGGGATTAATATTAGTACTGAGATAAAAACATCATTCCTTGATTATGCAATGAGTGTTATCGTTTCACGCGCACTTCCTGACGTACGTGATGGATTGAAACCTGTTCACCGCCGTATTCTATATGCAATGCAGGGTATGGGGAACACAGCTGATAAACCGCATAAGAAATCAGCCCGTATTGTTGGAGATGCAATGGGTAAATACCATCCACACGGTGATAGTTCTATTTACGATACGATGGTACGTATGGCACAACACTGGAGTTATCGATACATGTTAGTTGATGGGCATGGTAACTTCGGTTCTGTTGATGGTGATGCCGCAGCAGCTATGCGTTATACCGAGTCACGTATGTCGAAAATAGCAATGGAATTACTACGCGATATTAATAAAAATACAATTGACTTTAAAGACAATTACGACGGTCAAGAACAAGAACCGATAGTATTGCCAAGCCGTTTTCCAAACTTATTAGTAAATGGTACTTCAGGGATTGCTGTTGGGATGGCTACAAACATTCCTCCACATCACTTAGGTGAAACAATTGACGGTGTTTTAGCTCTTGCTGAGAATGCAGCAATTACGACCGAAGAACTAATGGAAATTATTCCAGGACCTGATTTCCCTACGGGTGGTATTATTTTAGGACGAAGCGGGATTCGTCGTGCTTATGAAACTGGCAGAGGTTCAGTTATTATTCGAGGAAAAGTTGAAATTGAACAAAAGCCAAGTGGAAAAGAAGTTATTTTAGTACATGAACTTCCTTTCCAAGTGAATAAAGCACGTTTAATTGAGAAAATCGCAGAATTAGTTCGAGATAAAAAGATTGATGGGATTACCGATCTTCGAGATGAATCAGACCGTAATGGGATGCGCATCGTGATTGAAGTACGTAAAGATGCTAATGCCAATGTTCTACTAAATAATTTGTATAAACAAACAGCTCTTCAATCAAGCTTTGGTGTGAATATGCTTGCTCTTGTTGACGGCCAACCAAAAGTTCTTGGATTGAAAGAAATCCTATATCATTATTTAGAACATCAAAAAGTAGTGATTAAGCGTCGTACTCAATTTGAATTAACCAAAGCAGAAGATCGTGCACATATTTTAGAAGGTCTTCGTATTGCACTTGANCATATCGATGAAATTATTGCATTGATCCGTCGTTCTCAAACTGGAGAAGAAGCAAAAGCTGGTTTAGTTGACCAATTTAATTTGTCCGATCGCCAAGCACAGGCGATTCTTGATATGCGTTTACAACGTTTAACTGGTTTAGAACGAGATAAAATTGAAGCTGAATATTTAGAACTTCAAAGATTAATTGAAGAACTTCGAGCTATATTAGCAGATGAGTTGAAACTCATTCAAATTATCCGTGAAGAATTAAACGAAATTAAAGAGCGTTTTAGCGATAAACGTCGAACTGAAATTACAGCCGGTGGTGCTGAAATGATGGAAGACGAAGATCTAATTCCACGTGAAAATTCAGTTCTGACTTTAACACATAATGGCTATATTAAACGTTTGCCAGTTAATACGTATCGAAGCCAGAAACGTGGCGGACGTGGTGTACAAGGAATGGGTACGAATGAAAATGATTTCGTAGAACATCTACTCTATACATCAACACATGATACAATCTTATTCTTTACCAATAAGGGTAAAGTATATCGTGCTAAAGGATATGAAATCCCAGAGTATGGCCGTACCGCTAAGGGACTGCCAATTGTAAACTTGTTAGGTGTAGATAAAGATGAAAAAGTAACTGCTATGATTCAAATGGCTTCATTTGAAGAAGATGCATACTTTATCTTTACCACGCTTAAGGGTATTACTAAACGTACTCCGGTTAGTGGATTCGCACACATTCGTGCCAACGGGTTAATATCAATTTCATTAAGAGAAGATGATGAACTTATCTCGGTTCGATTAACTGACGGTAAAAAACATATCGTAATCGGAACTCGAAACGGTATGCTTGTTCGCTTTGAAGAAACTGATATTCGTTCAATGGGTCGAACAGCTTCCGGTGTCCGAGGCATTCGTCTTCGTAAAGATGACCATGTCGTGGGAATGGAAATACTGGAACCAGGTCAAGAAGTCTTAGTCGTAACNGAAAATGGTTATGGAAAACGAACGCCNGAAGAAGAGTATCGTTTACAGTCTCGTGGNGGTGTTGGAATTAAGACAAGCCAAATTACAGATAAAACTGGTCCTCTTTCAGCAGTTAAAACGGTTGATGGATCTGANGATTTAATGCTAATTACCATTAATGGGATGTTAATACGAATGGATGTAAGTACTATTTCTGTAACAGGTCGTAGTACACAAGGAGTTCGTCTTATCCGTTTAGCTGATGAAGAACGAGTAGCTACAGTGGCGAAAGTTGAAAAAGCAGAAGAAGAGGAAGATTTTGAAGAAAATGAGGAAGAAGGTTTAACTGTAGAAGTTGCCGATACCCCATCTGAAGAATCAGAACCTACTGAAGAATAAAAAGAAGGTCTAAGGAGCGGATGCCCCTTAGACCTTTTCTTGTATCTGACGATTTCCCATGGTGTAAAACCAAATGCTACTTAAGATAATAATGCCAATAACTGAAAATAATATGGATCCCCCAAAATCTTGTAAAAGCCAGCCTCCTAATACTGGGCCTGTAAAATTACCCACGGAGCGAAACTGACCCGCGCCAAAATATGTGCCTCTTCGATCTTCAGGTGCAATTTGATCAATAAAGACGGACGTAGAAGGGAAAATGAAAATCTCACCAATCGTCACAATTCCCATGGCGAACATAAAACCTGCGGGAGAGCTTACATAGCCAAAGCTTGCAAATCCAATTGCAAAAAGGATACTCCCCACAACCATGGCACGCATAACTGGCCACTTTTCATACAATAAACTTAGAGGCAGTTGTAACAAAATAACAATTGTCGCATTTAAAGCAATTAGTTTAGAAAAGAGCAAAACACCGTTTGAGAATGGAAGTTTGCAGATATTGGGGAAGGTTTGAATCGATTTGTGAATACCCAATATTTACGAATATCCCTCCTAAAATGAATAACAATAATGTTTTATCTTTCCATGCAATCGTAAGGGCATCAGTTATTCTCAATTTTTGTATTGGACTAGCATGAACGATCGAATACTTATGCAACATAAAAAACAGGGTTAAACCATACAAAGTATACATGCAACCAGTTAGTACAAAAGGTAGTGTAGAAGAATACTGTGCGACACTTACACCAATTAGCGGACCGACAGCTGCTCCAACATTAATGGCGAAGTATCGTAATGAAAAAACGCGTTTACGTAAAGAGGAAGGGGTTAAGTCAGCCATCATCGCTTGAGAGGAGGGCTCAAAGAAAGAACGACATAATCCATTCAGCGCATTAAGAGCCATGAAAACACCAATATGAGAGGCTTGAGAGAAACCAATATACACTAAAGCCCAGACAAATATAGTCCCTAGCATCACAGTTTTTCTTCCATAACGATCTGAAAAATATCCTCCAATAAATCCACCTAGAGTTCCGGTTAAAGGAGCAATACCAATCGTCACACCTATCCATATCGGATGGACATCATGAGCAGAAGATAAATATAAAGCTAAAAATGGAAGCGCCATAAAACTTGCGCCCCTTGCAAAAACAGTTCCGATTAACAAAGTCCATACAACAGGGTGAAACGAAAATTTTGAAAACATATTAAACACTTCCTTCATAACTAAACATATTACGCTTCTTTGCTAATGAAGAAAATATCAAAATACAAATGACTGTTTATCAGGAAATTTAATCAAACTTGCAAATATATCTTACAAAAACTGACTTTATCCGTTACAATAAACCTAAAATCAGCAAAAGGCGGTCATCCTTTTGGAACACTTAAACGTTAGAGTTTCTGAATTAAAATTAGGCAGCGTAATTGCTGAAGATATATTTGCTAATACTACATATCCGATTATTCGAAAAGATACAAAGGTGACAAGAGAACTCTTCACGGTATTTCAAGCATTTCAGATTACAAAAGTTTCAATCCTGAGTGCGGACCCTTTTAATAAAACAGAAGAAGAAGTACAAAAAGAAAGTGATATGGATAAAGAAAAACTTGCTAACTCTCCAAATATGATTGTGATCAAAAGAGAATTTACTTCGTTATATAATCAAGCGGTTCAAGATTATAAAAAAGAGTTCATGAACTGGCAATCTGGTTCCAAGGTAGATATCACGAAAGTTCGAAACTTAATAATGCCTTTAGTAGAATATGTGTTAGTTGACAGACAAATTGTTGCAAAGTTAAATGATTTTTCTCAAGTACATGACTACGTTTATCACCATGCGATTGCGGTCGGTATAATAGCGGGCTCTCTAGCTCAAAAAATGGGACATGAAAAAGGGCAAATAATTCAAATCGCTACCGCTGCCTTGCTATCTGATTGTGGAATGTCGAAGATAGATGCTAGATTAAGAGAGAAAAAAGCAGCACTCACTCAACATGAATTTAATGAAATTAAAAAACATACACTCTATAGTTATCAAATGATAAAAGATACACCTTTACTCAAGCCAGAAATGAAATTAGCCATTTTTCAACATCATGAAAGATTAGATGGAAGCGGCTATCCAAAAGGTGAAAAAATGGATAGTGTCTCTATACATTCTCAAATCATTGCTGTTGCAGATATGTATCATGCTATGACTTCAGAAAGAGTCTACCGATCTAAAGTATCGCCTTTTAAAGTTATGGAAATGATTCGAGAAGATGAGTTTGGTAAATTTAATATTCAAGTTGTCCAAGCTTTATTTAATATTGTAGGAGACTTACCAATTGGAATGAGGGTTGAATTATCTACAGGGGAAACCGGTGAAGTTATTTTTGTTCAACCCAATGTCCCTACCCGTCCCATGATTAGGATTTCTACATCTGGTGAGATTTTAGATTTATCGTTAAAGAGACANCTATATATAGAAAGAATTCTTGGCTAATGAAACGAATTTCTTTAAGACCGATATATGGTTTTAAAGAAATTCGTTTTTTCTTTNAAAACGGGTTGACACTAAAGGCTAATCTTGTTATTATAAGTAGGTCGCCAAAACAAGCGGCAAACAACTGAACCTTGAAAACTGAACAGCAAAACGTCAACTAACAAAGCGGAACACACTTCGGTGTGGAAAGCGAAACTTGAACTTAAACGTTCATTATAAACGTCAT
>JGI24024J18818_10000247_pt1 | contig 18746 bp, 15 predicted proteins | sample Cruoilmetagenom2_FD_18818 | JGI IMG/M metagenome (IMG submission 18818) | reverse complement strand
AGGAACCAAACTCAATTAGGTCTAAACTTTGCAGGAGTAGTATCACTCCCGCTAAAACAATAAGTCCCCCCCAAAAGTATCGGGAACCAAACCAACTTTTCATCCTACACCTCCTAATTTGTTATCATTTTGTAACTACTCAACCCGAAGGTATTGGGGGTGTATTTTTTGGGGTTTCACCCCAAAAAAATACACCCCCGCCCACCTCTACCCGGGAAAGCTGAGCAGTTACATCATTTTAATGCCGAAGTAATTAAATCTTGCTTCAAATCCCAAAGGTCTTGGGTCAACGATATGTGATATATATGAGGATTCATGATTCGCCGCACCCCATCATCCAGACTAGAAACATCCGCTCGCCTTTTAACACGTATCTGATCAATTGATGGAAATTCGTACACCAGGTTTCCCTCTCGTCTAATCTCAACCAGAAGCGATTCTATTTCTTTGATCTGCTCCTTTTCCAAAACACGATACTTTGTGTGATTACTTGGGTGCCTGAGCACAATGCGATCCATTTTCGTCAGTTCCTCATCCTCAAGGCTCATTAAATCAGCCGTGGACTTACCCCTTTCATCATAGATACGCCACACACGTTTATTACCCGGATTAGGTGTTTTGAGAGTCGACTCAGATATTTTAATCGCCGGAATCCATTTCCCTTCATCACAAACCGCCACCAATTTATAAACACCACCCAGGGCTGGCTCTCCCCAGGAGGTAACTAGTCGTGTGCCAACACCAAAAACCAAGCGAGCAATCAAACGATCGGGATCCAGCCCATAACGCGGCGCTTCTTGCATAATCTGGGTTATTACCTGCCAGATGACAAGTTCATCCAGATCATTGGAAAGTACAATCGATACGTCAGGGAACCCTGCTGTATTGAACTGCTTAGCCGCTTGAATAGCCAGATAAGCCAGGTCACCGGAGTCCAAACGGACACCAATCGGTGTATGCCCCTTGCGTTTAAGCTCCTCAAAAACCTTGATAGCATTAGGGATTCCGCTCTCGAGAGTGTTAATTGTGTCAACCAGCAACAGACAATCATCGGGATAGATCTCCGCGTAAGCTCGGAAAGCGTCCAACTCACTCATGCCAAGAACGATGAATAATTGAACCATGCTGTGAGCATGGGTTCCTTTTGGAGGGTACCCCAGCACCGATGATATCCCCACGTTTGAAGAAAAATCCGCACCCCCAATCAAAGCAGCTCGAGATCCAGCACTGGCACCACGATCGTGCGCCCGACGGAGACCAAACTCCAACAATACTTGTCCGCGCCCAATTTCACGAATTCGTGCAGCCTTGGTTGCTATCAGGATCTGATAATTGAGTTTATTGAGCAGAGGAGTTTCGAGTATCTGCGCCATTGCGAGAGGTCCCCTGATTACCGTTATTGGTAGATTCGGGTGGATAACTCGACCTTCTGGTATCGAGCTCATGCTTATACTATCAAAGCTGCCATTTTTACCTAACCAATTTAAGAAGTCATCCCTAAAGAGGGGTTTACCCTTGCTAGTTTCTAAGCTGCCCAAATAATCGACATCCTGCTTACGAAAATGTGCATCTCTCATCCATCCCACCAGCCACTCTAAACCAGCGTTGACACAAAATCCGGCTTTGTGTGTCCCATAATCAGGATATTCACGAAAGAAGTGATCAAACTGGACCTGCTTCTCGTGTAAACCGTACCTGTAATACAACTGAGCCATCGTTAGTTGATACATATCCGTGAACAAAATCCCCTCTGCTGTGGCTTGTTGTTGATGATCCATTTCTCGTCCCTTATTATGCTCTATTGGATTGCTATCGTTTTATTAATATCTAAGCACATCACCATAATTTTAGTATATTCTTACGAGTTAAGGTATACAACCGCTTGACATGTCGAACACCGATATGAAGGTTTTTTTTCGAAATTTCCTACACCGTAGAAATATATAATTTCTCTAGAATCCCCTCAATCGTAATTGCTCCATGCTGAGGGAACAGGTTGAAGATGGTTGGTTTGTTGATTAAGGTGATCGATATCAAATAACAGAAGGGGGAAAAACTGACTCCAAGAGAGATGAATCTGATCGATCGTAATGAAAAAATCACCCACGCATTTACACGACTTGAACCTCTCTCCTCCTGATAAACCATTTTTGGATTTCAACTGCCCAAAATATACCGAGGCTTAGCAGGAAACATATTAACAAATCCTCTAAAGGTAGAGCCATCGTTGCAAATAACTCCTGGAAGAAAGGAACATAAATAACCATAAGCTGCAGTGCAATCGTCAGTAAAACTGCTCCGACTAAGGCCATGTTGCTGAAGATGCCAATACTGAAGAGGGAATCTCGGTTTGATCGGATTGCCATCACATACCCCATTTCAGACAACGTGATTGTGGTGAACAACATCGTCCGCCAGTAAGGGCTTCCAATCCGCCAATACCAAAAACCTACACCGAGCGAGATCAATGCCATTAAGAATCCTACCCATAATATGTTTTTTCCTAAACCGCGCGCGAATATATTTTCCTTCGGCGGGTAAGGTGGACGTCTCATTGTGTTGCTTTCACCTTTTTCTACGCTCAACGCCAAGCCTGGCAGACCATCCGTTACCAGGTTTATCCACAATATTTGTAATGGTAAGAGAGGCAGAGGCATTCCTAAAAATGGAGCCAACAACATTAGCCAGATCTCACCCATATTACTGCTCAGGGTGTATTGGATAAATTTCCGGATGTTATCGTAAATAACGCGCCCTTCTTCAACCGCCGCCACAATTGTGGCAAAGTTATCATCCAATAAAACGATATCCGAGGCTTCTTTAGAAACGTCTGTGCCTGTAATCCCCATTGCAACACCGATGTCGGCCTTTTTTAATGCAGGGGCATCATTCACACCATCCCCCGTCATCGCTGCAATTTCTCCCTGACCCTGCAATTTTTCGACTATTCTTAGTTTGTGTTCTGGTGCAACGCGTGCGAAGACCGATGTCTCCTGGACTGCGCGATCCAGTTCTGCATCGGAAATCTTGTCCAGCTCTTGTCCAGTCAGAACACCGTCTCCAGTCGCAGGTTCTGTATAGATACCAAGCTCATCCGCGATGTAACGAGCGGTAAGTGGGTGGTCACCAGTGATCATTATTGGGTGAATACCAGCTATCCGGCTGGTTTGTACCGCATCTTTGACCTCCGGACGCGCCGGATCAATCATTCCCACCATGCCTACAAATATTAGCTTATGTTCGATATCCTCATTTTCTAATCCCACGGGAGGGGAATCCAGTGAACGACACGCAACTCCCAATACTCGCATACCACTTCGTGCGAGGCGTTCATTGGCACGAGCGATGCGTTCTTTCCATTCTTGATTGAACGGCTCTGTGTGATCATTGACCCATACCTCGTCAGATATCTCCACTAATCTATCAATGGCCCCCTTTGTGAATCCCATATAATTAATGTTGGATGTCCATCCCTCCCAATCCCATACTGAATGGTAAGTCTCAGGGACTTCGCTCATCTGTTCAGGCATCTTGTGGACAGTTGTCATCCGTTTGCGTTCCGAGTCGAACGGGATTTCCGCGACCCTGGGAAAGACTGCCTGTAATTTATCTTTTATTAAGCCCATGCGCGTGGCTGCCAACAACAAGGCGCCTTCGGTTGGATCACCAACAATTTGAAATCCATCCGGATTTTCTTCGGGACACTCCAGCAGTGCGTCGTTGCAGAGAGCCCCTCCCACGAGCAGCAACGCCAGGGCTGGGTTGGCGCGTAGCATTCTTGCTTGATCAGGATCTGGGTCTACATCATAACAAGTCGTACGCACATCCTTGAAAGGCACGCGAAGTTCCTTTTCAGATAAATCAATACGATTTTCAGCTACATCCAGGACCGTTACTGTCATGCGATTTTCTGTTAGGGTACCGGTCTTATCTGAACAAATCACTGTCACCGAACCCAACGCCTCTACCGCTGGAAGTTTGCGGATCAATGCTTTTCGCTCGAGCATTCGTTTTGCCCCAAGCGCTAAGGAGATCGTCACCACAGCCGGTAAGCCTTCAGGAACAGCAGCCACAGCAATACTGATCGAGGTCAAGAACAGCACATTCAGGTCCTCACCCCGGATCCATCCGAGTAAAAATACTATAGCCACCAATACAAACGCGGCCAGGGCCAGTCCCCTCCCAAGCTGTGCCAGGCGCTTCTGCAATGGCGTCGGTTCTGATTCTGAGGCTTGCATAAGTTCAGCAATGGCACCTAGTTCGGTATCCATCCCAGTAGCAACTACGAACCCCTGGCCACGCCCATACGTGATCGTTGTTCCCATATACACCATATTATTACGCTCGGCGAGCGGCAGTTCGTCATCTTCCAGCCTATCAACTTCTTTAATCACTGGCTCCGACTCTCCGGTTAAAGCCGCTTCCTGTGATTGCAGGTTGACACTTTCAAACAAGCGACAGTCAGCTGGCACCACATTTCCCGCTTCTAACATAACTACATCGCCTGGAACCAGCGTGTTAGATGATACTTCCTTGACATGGCCGTTTCGTCGCACACGCACTGTTGGGACAGCCATTTTTTTAAGGGCTGCCATTGCCTGTTCTGCCTTGTACTCCTGCCTGAAGCCTAATAATGCGTTCAAAACCACAATCAAAAGGATTGCGGTTGCGTCTATAAATTCGCCTAAAATGAAAGAGATAACGGCCGCGATGATAAGAATAATAACCATCGTTTCTTTAAATTGACCCAGAAGGATCTTCCACGGTGACTTACCCCCCAGCTCTACCAATTCATTAGGACCATATTTCTCGAGACGCTTCATAACTTCTACGTCCTCTAATCCTGAGGCAGAATCTGTACCCAATTGACCCGCGATCTCGTTAACTGTTCTTCTATGCCAATCCATCACGACCCCCTTCCGAAACACTTGGGCATATACATTTACACATCCTTACCTCTCATCCATCGGAGTAATATACGAAAAGATATATATAATCCAAGTAAACTGATCAGCACAGCCCAAAGGTGAGCGCTCAACCAGAGCACCGAACGGATCATCCTGCGCCATGAGTCCATGCGCGCAATAGGTTTGTCGGGAATCATTATCGGCATATCCCATTGAAAGGTCTTCAAATTTGACAGGAAACCCTGGGTGATGCAGCCTTCCAGGCTGAAAATGTAGATATTATCACACCAATACCAGGCTAATCGCAAGTCCCTTGCCAATTCATCCCATGTGAGTGGAACCGGATTACCGAATTCAATATCTACTCCTCCACCGGTTACTCCGACCCCAATCGCCTGAGCCTGAGGGGCATAACTTCCAAGGAGACCCACGCCGTGAGGACGCAATAAACTAGAATACAACATCCATACTTCCCGGTCCACCTTAATGTCAACCAATCCTCCAAGGCGACGAATAAAGGTTGAACCTATCTTTCTCTCGTCCACAATAAGGGGTATCTGGTAACTTTCTACATAATATCCGTCAGAACGGATCCTGTTCACTAATTCCTGATAACCCGTTTCAGCATGCATCAAGCGCTTCCGATCGAATAACCGGTTTAGGAGCTTAGGGATAATAACGAGAGGATCCTTAGCTAGTTGAGACATTTCCCGAATATCAGATTCTATATCCAGGCCAACACCAACCCATCGCAATCCATTCTGTTTTGTCCAGGCTGCGAATTCATCATAACGATGGTTCGCCTCTAGAAGGTTGTCCATGTTAAACCAATAACCATGTTCTTCCGGCAGCAACAACCAGGCAATGACCGGCACCCCCACGTTATTAAGCTTACGGACAACACTCGCTCGTTCAGGGCTAAGATCAACAAGCCCCATACTAACGCCTGCTTTAAGTTGCAGGAGGTCGTCAATCAGATTCGGAGTGGAGAATAATGCGCCGATAGAGGCGCCATTTAACTCACAGAAAAAAGTCAAGCGCGGGGGGACCATATCATCTGCTCCTATTTATTGATACCTTTCAGGTTATTCGTCTTTTTGAGTCGTTTTTTTATGAACATTTTCTTCAGTGACTTTTTCTATTACATGTTCAATGGGTACATCACTGCCATACACAGCCTGAAGCGAAGACTGATGTTTGACAATCCATAGATAAAGGTCCGTTTCAGTACGATTGGGAAATCTATCCATAATATCCTGATCCCGGATAATTTTCACAATGGGCATATAAACATTTTCATACCAGGAAGAAGCGGCTTCCTTACTCGATACATCCTCTTGTCGCTGCTCACCCATGTACCAGCGATGCACAGCGATATGCTCTATTAGCTGGTGATAACCACCCGGCAGTGTAAAAATAAGTTCCGATTCTGGATGATTATCTTTGATAAGCGTCTGCTCAAGGAACGCTGCTCGCTCTTGCGCTAAGATCAGCTCATTCAACCATACATTCTTATTGGCGACCTGGATTAACTTTTTGACCGAGGAGAATGGATATGTGCGTACCAGCATTTTTTTAGCGTCGCTTTTCGATGTTTCTAAGGAAATTTCCTCGGAAATGTAAGCCTCACGTATGTAACCAACATACTCCAGAATCCACAAATACAGGTCCGCTTCACTTAATTTCGGAAACGTTTTCAATAAATCGTGCTCATTAATTATTGCCACGACTGGTGCGTACACGTTATCGTACCAGGAGGCAACAGCCTCCTCATATGGCACATCAGAACCTCGTTTTTCACCTAAATACCAGCGATGTACATCAATATGTTCTAGCAGTCTATCATACAGACCTGGCATCGATGCCTCTACGTTGGCAGAGGGACGTATCTTCCTGATCCCCGTCTGGAGCACAAAGTCAGCATTTTCCTTCTTCAGTTCAAGATCATCAACTTTTGTATCAGAGGTAAGCAGAACTGGGATTTTAATTTCTGTAACATAAGCATCAACGAATTCCTGTCCTTGTTTACGAGCCACGGAGACGCGATGGTTTCCATCTTTGACGAAATAAATTTCTCCAATTTTATATAACTCCACAGGTGGCAGAGGTACCTGTTCGTAATGAGCTTTATCGATGTTTACCCAACGATTTTTGGTTCGCCTCTGTGTAGGCATAAATATCCTGTCAAAATCACGATACCTGCCAACGCTGCCGATGATCCTGTCAATCGGCACATCGCGCAAACCAATGTAATGTTGCCCTTGAATCTTAATTTTCTCGCGTACATCATCGTAGGGTAATAATTCATTACTCTCACCTTTAAACCAGGCAAGTATCTTTCGCCAAAATCCTTTAAACACGGCGCGTTCAAAATCTTGATTAGCCATTTGATCTAGTGCCATAGATCACTTCCAATTTCCTACGGTTTCCATTTCTGTGTCACGGTAAGGATATGTATTGATTATTTGCGTTCTTTTAAATTGGGTGCTGGCAATTGTATCCGGGTGGTAAATATGCACGTGTCCATGAAAATGATAAGCCGGTCGGAAAACTTTCAGAATCCATCGAAATGCCTTTATTCCCTGATGGGGAAGATCATCCCCATCATGAATGTCTTGTGGCGGTGCATGCGATACAAATACATCTAAATACCTGCCATATTTGGCGCGGTTATAAAATAATGTTGGAATCAACGAAAAAATGTGCCCCCACATTTCTGCCTGTGTGGATTGAAATGTACCTGGTCGATAACGTAAGCTGCCTTCCACTCCAGCGAGCAATAATCCCTGGTAGTTGATCGCATTGCGGTGTAGATTAATACCACCGTGCGGTCCTGTACGCATCGTGTTTCCGTTATATTCAACTACTTTATCGTGATTACCATGCACATAAAACAATGGTTTGTCCAGCACACTCAACACGTACTCCAGGTAGTAATAAGACAAATCTCCACAACCGATGATGATATCTATATCCCTGAATCGACTACGGACTTGGGGACTATAGATAAACGAAACTACTTTATCACTTAGGGATAATACTTTCATAAATCCGGCAACCTAAACGATATTATTAAATCCTTACCACTATTCGGATCTTGGAGCAAAATAGTATAAGCCCTTATACCTGGATTGGAAGTTCTTGTCAACTTTGTGATGCTCTTCTACAAAATTTTTCGATTATCAATTAAAATAATTGCTGATCGTTGCATAAGTTACTTAACGTCTCTTTCGTTGTTTGATCGCTGATTGGGTTTAGTCTTCAATGCAAGGATCAGTAGTTCACGCCGCGGATACGATACCACTAATAATGATCTTGCTGCTCACTATCCGTATTATAAAGTAGTCTTACCCAGAAACAGAATTCCCATCCATCAGCTCCTCTACATGGAAGAATTGGAATCGATTGAGAATTCAAATCATAGTCCTCACGCAGTACGCTGAATTCTTGAAACCCAACAACCCGGTGGTGGAAGACAATCATCAAGGGAACTGATATGTCCCCATACCCGATCCCGTGTCGTATTCGAAAAAATACCGGATCGTCTGTCAGTAATCCAGGGAAAAATAAAATGTCAGTAAAAAAACTCGCCATCGAGCGAGTTTTATAAAAATATATTTAACTCTTGTGAGTTCTCCTGTCTTCATCGCTCTCTCAAGATCCCATTCGTAATTCACTTAATGCATCAGGGTAGTGCTTCTGTCCATATTGAAATATTTTCTCTAATGCAAAAGCTTTCCATATGGGACCGCGCAGCTTTATTTTTCCAGTAGCAAAAGCTTTTTTCAGTGTTAATTCTCCCAACATTATTTCGTGAAACATATCTGTTGGAATGTCGACTTCAAGGTCGGATTTCTTCTCTATCGGACCATATTCAATTATCAAAGGATTCTTCTTCCCATTAATAAATAACTCAGCCTCAGGTTCCGTAAATCCTAATCGGAATGCCATTTTTGTGTCTAAAACCGCCTGTGATACCTCGGGATCCTCTTCTTCCAAACGGTCGAACAAAGCGTGCAATACTGTATACAATTCCTCTGAACTAAAAAAAACCGACATGACTTCTCCTCAATCATATGAAAAATAACAATGCGAAAATACTCCAGGAATTTGTCAAGGTCATTGGCTTCATTTGAAAAAAATTATAATAACCTTGCAAAGCTTGAAGTGTTCTGTATATGATCAATTATTTGTGATATTTCATGTTAGATGGAAAGCTAACTGAAGAAAACGGATTGACGAGCCGCTAATCGTTCATAGAGCATCTTCTGGATTACATTACGAACTTGATTCGTCAATTGTGAAACCAATATTAAATTCTCAGCCGCATCTGGAGTATATTGATCTACAGGAATCGGATCACCAATATCAATATACCATTTTGTGGGAAGTGGAATGAGCCCAACAAGTCCAAGCCACGGCCATCGCAGGGAAATGGGAGGGAATGGCAGCCCGGTTAATTTATTAATCATCGCAGTATGTCTTAAAGAAATGTAAGTTTCCTCCGCTCCGACAACCGAAATGGGGATCAGCGGCGCGCCAGTTTTTAATGCCATGCGCACGAATCCACCGCGGCCAAAACGAGCAAGCTGATACCGGTTTTTATATAATTTCCTGATTCCCTTTACCCCTTCCGGAAACACCAGCACCAATTCTTCTTGTTCCAGTAATCGAATTCCATTTTCCTCTAACGCAAGCGTCTGGCCTAACTTCACCAGAAATGAAGAAAGGAATGGAAGTCTTGGGAACCAATCCGCATATAGTCCTCGAATTAGACGTCCACTTGAATGTTCGCTCAATACTGCATTACCAATCATCGTACCATCCCAGGGTAGCTGACCCGAATGATTGGCGATCAGGAGTGCTCGGCCTTCTTCTGGGATATTCTCAAGCCCGGTCGTCTCTACACGCCAGTACTTATTATAGAGAAAATCAAACACAGGACGTATCGTGTCCAGGAATTCAGGATCATATCCCCATTCATCTGTTTCGTAATCACCAGTTAGGCGGCGTTTGAATTTTTCTCCCTGGTACTCCAGATAATAGTTAAGCATATACCACATACCTTTCCAGGTATCCGGATCAAATAGATCTTCACTTATGCTCGAACGCAGCGTTTCAATTATCTCCATACGATATTCAAGAGGCAAGCGATCAAGATTTTTTTCAAGAAGCTCAATCAAGCGCTGCGGGGAGTATTTGGGTGGAGAGTAATTTTCATCCATGGCTTTAAGACGTTCAACCAATCCATCTAGCTCACTCACCAACCGCTGGATATCTTCTGGATCTATATCTGTTGTATTGGTTCGTTCATCCAATTCGGTGTTTTCATTCGTTTGACCACCCTCATCCACAATCCTTTCTTCATCAGATATCGATTCCGAGGATTCCATATCCGGGTTATGGATCTCGTCTCCTGGGCCATTGTCCACGCTACTCATTATCTACATCCTCATTCTCATTCATTTCTTGCTCTCTAATCCGACTACGAGACTCGATGATAAAACGCAGGTATTCGTCATCGCTGTACAGCTTCATTGTATCTCCCTTATAGCGGTTAATTTTCTGAACACTGTTAAATTCGCGTAATATTTCTAAGGCAGTATATTTAGGAGAAAAATCCATTTCATCATGCATGCGAGTCACATCAGCTACCCAGGTATATCGCAGATAGTCCCACTCAATCGGTGCGATTCGCTCCAGTGGTAGACGTGCACCGCTCATCACATCAGTACCGATATAAGCAATTGGGTGGATCACAGGCATCGAAATTTTGCCAGCCAGGCCAATCAGACGTTGGAGGGGNAAAACCCCATCTGCAGCTACGTTATAGACTCCGGGGATATCTTCCTCGATCGTTTTGACTAACGCTTCAACCACGTCACTTTCGTGGATAATTTGCATCATCGGATCAAAACCCATTAATTTGGGCACCGCGCGCTGGTTCAGGTAGCGCATCATGGGTGTGTCAGCAGAGGGTCCAATAATGCTCGGGAAGCGTAATATCGTTAAACCCATCTCTGTAGGCTGGCTGCAGTACCCATTACAAAATGAAGCAATCTCAACCATGTCACGGGTGTATCCATAGGTCTTGCTGCCACGCAGAGGATGCTGCTCAGTCAAAAATGCAGGATTTCCCGGATGAGCGCCATAAACCGCCGTACTGCTCTTCAATATTATTTTCTTTACTCCCGCTTCCGAACACGCACCGATCACCTTCATTGTTCCGAGTACATTAAAATCAAACGCTTTTTCTGATCGATAATACTTGTGATCGAAATTTAGATGGCAGACGATATCTACCTTTTCTGATTTCAATAATTCTGAAAACAATGGATTGCGTACATCGACTTGAATAAAATCGAGTCCTTCGATTTCTTCTGCAGGTGGCTCTACGTCCACACCAATAACATGAATTCCAGCCTCTCCATCATGACCATCACCAGCTTCAACCGAATCTATTCGCATCCTTGATTGAGCAAGTAGACGGGATGCAACCCTTTCTCCCCAAATACTTGCTACCCCCGTTATTAGGATGACTTTTTCTTCTGACATCTTTCGCTCCTGGGATAAAGGAAACCAGTTAGATTAAATCTCCATACCATTTTCACGCAATATTTTCGGATATTCATCGTAAAGTGGTTTTACTGCAGGCAACAGCTTTAGAATCTTAGGTATCGGTCCCGTCGCTTTAATCTCTCCCTTTGCCAACGCAGACACCAGATTAATTTTACCCAGCCAAAATTGATGGGCCACATCTGCCTTCATCGACATGCTCACATCCGCGTTTAAATCACAGTCACCCTGAATAACATCCACGTATGCATTCTCCTGAGTTGGCTTATCCTTCGCATTAACTGTTGTCATTGCGTCCGGTTCCGTATAGCGGAATTGGATAACTATCTTCGATTTGGCAATCTTCGGCCCAACTTTCGGATCCATTTTTGCCCGATCCATTAATTCTCCTACATTTTTATATAATTGATTAGAATCACGGAAAATAGGCATATCTATATTCTCCTATCGTTCTCGCTCCACAGTTAAATATAGGACATGAAAAAGCAAATATGAATTCACACCCTTGGATAATCTCCATTCATCATGGTCAGAAGAATATACCCACGTCCATAATACCCAACAGAACCATCGATGACCCACTTATGTCCAATCCGTCGTGATTGGAAAAACGCTAAATCACGAGTTCAATTACTGATCGCTGCATAAGTTATTAAACGTCTCTTGCGTTGTTAGATCGCTGATTGGGTTTAGCCCTCAATGCAATGATCAGTAGTATAGTTTAGATAAAGTTGGACGTCAAGCAAGCACCAAACAATACATAATTCATTTCTTGACACCTATGACGCACCGTGTTATAATTTTTACGACGCAGTGCGTCATAACCCATTCGCTAATCGCTTTTCCTGGAGTACAGATGATGAAATTGTACGGCAAATCGTTTCTATTTATCGTTGGAATGATCATGATCACGGTTGATGAAATTGAAAAAGCGATGGAAGAAGCCGTAAAGGCTGTAGATCAACAGAGCGATAAGGTGAAACAACGAGTCACGAAGAAAAACACCAAGTAGTTCAATGGGTAACAAAATATAATCAGATACAAAGGAGATAAAAATGTCGACCGAAGTAGAAGAAACTCTGGATTTTGATGAGGAAGAGGAAAATCGATTTCTCCAATCTATGCGTAGGGTATTGTTAGCCAGCATTGGAGCTTTTGCTCTAGCACAGGAAGAGATCGAAGAATTCATTAACAAACTCGTCGAAAGAGGCGAAATTGCTGAGAAAGACGGCAAGAAACTGGTTGGCGAAGTAATGGAGCGCCGCAAAAAGTTCCAGAAGAAGACTGAAGGCGAGATGAACAAACAAGTCGAACAGATCCTGGAACGAATGGATGTCCCAACAAAGGGTGACATCGATTCTCTCAGCAAAAAGATTACCGCATTATCCAAGAAAATCGACGAACTAAACAAAGAATAAACACTAGAATTACTAAACTTTTCTTAGAATCGGGATAGGGAATGATGATTTCTATCCCGATTTTGGTATTAATAAAAATTGATTGTGTACTGAAATGTGTGTAATTTTTTGTGTGCGTCTGCGACGCACACAAAAAATTACACAAGAAAACCTACACAATCTAAAAATTCCTTACTCTGTGCCGGTGATTTTTTAAAGAATAACTTATAATATCGACTTGTGAGCACTTTTTTCCACAAGAAAGGATAATTACCAGGGAAATAATATGCCTGATATCAAACGATACCCAAACCGTAAACTTTATGACACGGAAGCAAAACAATACATCACGTTGGAGGGCATCGCCGAGATAATACGCCAGGGTCAGGAAGTACGTGTTGTTGATCATGCTTCGGGTGAGGATATCACAGCGCTAACCTTGACGCAAATTATCTATGAGCAAGAGAAAAAACAGAGTGGGCTGCTGCCATACTCCATACTCACCGGATTAATCCAGGCCAGCGGCGAACGTTTGCAGGCAGTCCAACGGGCGTTGACTGCCTCGGTAAACTACTGGCATCAGATCGATGAAGAAATCAGGAATCGCATTCAGAACCTGGTTAAACAAGGGGATTTGACAGAAAATGAGGGATTACGACTGTTAGATAAGCTTCTAAAACAGAGACCGCGACTTCAAGAAGACGAACTTAACGAAGAGCAGTTGCAGAAAGCACTAGAAGATCGCCAGGTTCCAACTCGTCAGGATTTACAGGAACTAATGCACCAACTAGACGAGCTCACTGATAAATTAGAAGACATCTCGGAATCCGAATGAGTGAAGCATGAAACATTATCCAAATCGACTTATCTCTCTGCTGTTCGTCTTTGTAATAATAGCAACAGCGTGCCAGACGATAAATAATTTACCCTTCACTGAGCCAACTCCTGGCCAAACTACTGAGGCTACTCTGACCCCCTTACCTGCTAATCCCATCGGTCTTGCTGAAGTTAGTGAAAATGAACCAGTCTTCATTATTGGGGATATACCATACACCTCGCCATTTTTTCTGAATACAACCTCCGAGCCTTTTGTTTTGCTGGAAGACCAGGAAGGATTTATTCTGCGGGACAACGAACATCCATTTAAGCTTGAAAGCCAGGTGATTGGTCCTGTTGAAATCCATGATGACCTCAGTTTATCCTACGGTCTCGCTCTGCCATCTGTCCCGCAAGGAGCATTCTTTGACTTGGACAACGACAAAATTCAAGATAGGGGTGTGCAGGTATTTGCCGTTGCGTATTGGTCGAATACCTGGGGAGGTCCTTACCTTGAACAGCGTGACGGCACAGGCTGGTCTACGGCATATGCATCAACCATAACCGATCCTGATAACGATGGAGAGATAATTGGTGGGCTTCTGGTGGTCTGGGCGCCAGACGATGAACAAGGATTTCCTACAAGTTTCGGTGAAGATGGATTGCTATTCACAGAAGATGACCCCACAGATACTATTCCAGCAGGATATAGCCTGATCGACCTAAACGAAACACCATTTCTAGTTTACAAAGAAACCCGTCCTCACATCACTTTGATAGAAGGTGACGTCGCGGTCAATGATTTTAAAGATTTGAGCTACGTTGATGCTTTTGACGCTTTATTTCGTAAGGCAACTCGCGAATACCCTTTCACAGAAGATAAAAGGATCGATTGGCAGGTGCTTTTTGATCAGTATGCCCCTAAGATCGCTGAGGCAAATAGCCCTGAAGACTTTTACCGTGCATTAAGAGATTTCACATACGAGATACCGGATAGTCACGTCGGTTTATCACTGAACCCTGATGTATTTTTCGAAGAACAGGGTGGGAGTTTCGGCATGCTCTTGACCGAATTGAGTGATGGAAGGGTCATCGTAACTGACGTTCTACCAAGCACAGCCAGCGATGAAGCCGGTATCCAGGTAGGCGCTGAAATATTATCCTGGGGGAATCAATCTATCTCGGAGGCGATTAGCGATGTTATGCCCTACTTCGGACCTTATTCAACCGAACACACCAAACGCATTGACCAGGTCACTTTCCTCACGCGTGTCGCACCCGGCGCTCGCCTCGAAGTTGGTTTTTCAAACCCGGGAGATTCAGAAATTCAACACGTTAACCTGACGGCAGAAGTGGAGTACACCACGCTCTTCATGTCCATACCCGCCTTGAATGAAGACGAATTATCACTCCCTATCCAGGGACACGTATTAGACAGTTCACAATTAGGATACATATCCATAAATACATTTGATGACGATTATCACCTGATGGCCCAATTATGGGAGTCGCATATCCAGGCCCTAATCGACAGCGAAATACCGGGGTTGATCATTGACATGCGCACAAATAGTGGTGGTTCAAGTGGGCTGGCGTATGATTTCGCAGGGTATTTTTTCGATGAAGAGATCATCCTTTATAACAGCGCCTACTACAATGATCAAACAGGAGAATTTGAATATACAGATTACCCTGCAAAGATTAAACCCGCACCGCTGCTTTACGAAGGGCCAATCGCTGTACTCGTGAGTCCCGACTGCGTGAGTGCTTGCGAGGGATTCACATACGCCCTGACCCAGCAAGGGCGTTCGATCGTGATTGGTCATTATCCCTCATCCGGGGCATTCGGTGAAGTTGGTCGTGGTCAATATGAATTACCAGAAGAACTCTCTATGCAATTTCCAACCGGAAGACCAGAGACGCCCGATGGCGACTTGCTCATCGAAGGTATCGGTGTCACGCCGGATATCATCGTTCTGGTTACAGAAGATAGCGCTTTGGGCATAATTGACGCTGTGCTGAATGCTGCTGAGCAAGCGCTGCTGAATATGATTAATTAAAAAATAATGGCTGGAGCAATTTATAGATTCGCTCCAGCCAACATATATTTGAATAGGCTTGTTTATGGGGAAAATTCTATATAAACCGGTTCTAAAGTTACATTTAATTCACGAGTTATCGGTAAGGGTGCCCCAAAGACATCGTAGACCTCAATCGGCAGCTCAGGTAATGTAACAAGATGCTCTTCACCATCCAAAGACCAGAGTATCCATATCCGGGTACCATCCCGATCAAATTCGTATCCCATTATTTCTGAGTTATTTCTCAAGTCACTAACATATACAGCATCTTTCAATTCCGTGGCACTGAATTGGTAGGCATCGAACACGGGTAAGGGGATCCATCCCTTTGCCATCATACCTGAGGAGCGCCATCCAGTTGTGCTGTACCATATGTTGGCGCGCAATTTTTCAGCCAATGCACCGGCGTACACCTGGGCGGCATAATACGCCTTGGTAATTTCAAACTCTTCTGTCGTGCACATGGATTCATTCCCTGTATTACCGCACAATAAGGCTACTTCCGAATTAATCAGATATTTCGAAGGAAATCCGTTAAGATCAAGTACATAACGGACAAAACGCGTTTTAGACGATAATACCGGACCCGTGGTGTTCCACCCGCTGTGCCAATTTCCGTTTCCATACTTCCCTAATTTTCCATAATAATAATCATATGCATGGAAGCTAACGCCATCAAAATAATCGCCACCCCCTCCTTCCAAAATACCTTCCAGGAAACGTGACGAAGTACAATCTATAAATTTCCCCGAATCGTTTGGTTTTTGCGGTGGATCGAACGGATCACAGTCCAACAGGAGCCCCCCCACCAGGAGCTGGGCATCAGGATTGGCAGCCTTCACCTGAGGATAAACTAATTTCAAAACCTTTGCGTAATAACCCCCACCATAATACTTATCGGTACGATCCCCCCAGCAACCAAATACACTTTCGGAATTGACAGCAGACGGATCAATATCCGGTTCGTTACCTATTTCCCAATATATTACATTGTACGGTGGAACACTATAACGCTCTACAACATCGTGCATAAAACTGGCAAATTCATCGATTTTATCGTCCTGAATTTGACCGCAATAAGTACCTTCTTCTTTCTGTGCCCAAGGCGGTGTACTTCTAACGATCAGGATGAGCTCCATACCTGCCTCGGTTGCGTTAACCATTTCATCTTCGAGCCTGTTTAAAACATCCCAGTTTCGCTCCCCTTCTTGGTTTTCGACATCTGACCAGAGCAAGGCATTACGCCTGATCCAATCCGTTCCCCCTTGCTTAACCAGTTCCAGACCGTTATCTTTTGTGATGGCATGCATCTCAATTCCCCACAACGGGTTTCCCTCGTTCTCTACTCTTCCCAGGTCTTCTTCCGTTATTGCCTGATCAGAACTTTCGTCCTGCTCCTCTCCTCCAGTTTCTGGTATTGTCGTTACCTGGATGGGGACTTCAACGACCGTTTTCTCTATAGATGGTGAAACCGATGATGTCTCCTCGATCGTTGTCTCTTCACCTGCCACGGTTGGTGTTATCACTGGGGTTGGACGATCCGGCTCACGCGCTGAACAGGCAGCGATAACCGCTAAGAATATACTGGCAATTAGAAGAATTACAGGTTTTGGCATCAAACGAATATCCTTTTTTTAACTAAATTCCATTTGTATTAAGGAAGTAATTGTTCAACAAGGTAAAGTCAACCCAGGGCTTTGACTAAGGTCCACACTTTCAGTAGCATCAGGTTTGGCAAAACGCTAGAGGAAAAAGCCAATCTCATAATATTTCGCAAGACTGATGATCGAATAAACATCCAGAATCAGAAGAAAGACGAGTGGAATCAGAAACAATAACGGACTTTTAAATCGAGGCCAGCGCTCAAGAGAGATCAGCAGACCATACCAGCCAACCACTAAGAGTGTAATGGTTGGAATTACCATAGGAAGTGCGTATCTGGCCACCGGGTAATATATCTTATAAGGAGTCATCACGTAATAAGAACCCCGAATAAGCGCAGCTCCCCATGCAGCGGCTAGACCGATCACGAATAATAATCCAATTTCCCAAGGAAATTTGCGTCTTTTTCGCACAGCTAACATGATAAAACCGATCAAACCCACTAATGTGATAACTGCCAGCGAGCGATACGGTTTGTGCCCGAGCAAGGGCACATTCCCCCAACCGAATTTTGCCCAAAATGTTCGCAAAAGCCTTTGAATTGTGATCCAATAATACTCTCCACCCGTTTCCCAGTCGAATATCGTATTCAATATAACGGAAGGGGTATTATAGTTCTGATCAGGTAAGATCCGTACTCCAACCTCATCTACCCAGGAACGAAATCGGGGCCAGCTTTGCTCAGCTGATGAATTACGTAGTAGATTTGAAAATGGTTTTCCTCCCCAAATTCCAGTTTTCCCGTATTTATTTGAATACGCTGGTGCTTCAGTTGTTGGATATTCGCCCAACACCAGGACTACACCGTCCACGAAAATTGTCACCGCTTCGTCTATCTCTCCCACTAACGGCTCAATCGATACAAATGAGCGATACGTTTTTCCACCCATTTGCGTCACAAAAGCGACAAATTTAGGGGTCTCATCAATCATGACTNCNNNGTAGANCNNCTACGTTTTTCCACCCATTTGCGTCACAAAAGCGACAAATTTAGGGGTCTCATCAATCATGACTTCTTCGTAGATCATCTCTCCTCCAGGATATGTTCTGAGTACAGGTGAACGCACCTGGATTGGATTCGAAGCCCACATCCATGCCCCCAGGGTCACGGTTTGTTGGCTCAGACTATTTCCGACATCAGAGGGAAGCGCCTGCCTGATCCAAATACGACGTGGAGAAGTTTTTGATGGGTCAATCACCATCTGCAGAGCATGCTCTCCAACAGGAGCCTGCCCGGTAGCCACGCGGGTATTAACATCTTGAAACGTGTTCCTCGTCCAGTATGCAGCATCGCCCCACGATATTAC
>JGI24024J18818_10000245_pt1 | contig 18806 bp, 15 predicted proteins | sample Cruoilmetagenom2_FD_18818 | JGI IMG/M metagenome (IMG submission 18818) | reverse complement strand
TTTGTGAATAGCTCAGCGTCTCCCATGGATATCAGCTCCTGGGCAGTTGGAGATGTATTAGAAATCAGGCATATCTTCCCGGACGGTTCGGTTGTTCAACCCAATTGCGGCATCGTTCTTTTTGGTGGAGGAAATCCAACCGGAAATTTTGGAAATTCGCTGACACAGGTTGCATCAAGTGGAACATTAGAGTTGAATGGTAGTTTAGATACGATTTACCTGTATAACTCACAGTTTGAAATTGTAGTAAGCCTCAGTTATGGTGAAGAAGCAGGCGATAACCAATCGATCACTCGTGATCCGGATATATTGGGCACACTCCCTTTAAGAAAGCATAGTCTTGCAACGGGTTCGGATGGAACTCTTTTCTCTCCAGGAACGCAGATTAATGGGGAAAATTTCTCCGGTTGCCCAGAATAACGGACGTTAGCTGTTAATCATCAAAAAAAAGCAATAGGTCGCCTTTCAAGGGACGACCTATTGCGTATACGATGGAGGAGTAGCAGCACTCGCATTCAGCTCACTGGGTGACCTCCGAAAATTCGCTAAAATTTTACTAAGCTGGCAATCCAGAAACCTGTCTGATGACCATAACTACCTTTCCACGCACCTCGAGTTTACTAGGATCATTTATGATAATCGGTTTCATAGTTGGATTAGCTGGTTGAAGGCGAACTTGTCCGTTCTCACGGAAGAAATATTTTAATGTCGTTTCATCTTGCTCACTGATCCATATGGCCACCATTTCACCATTTCTGGCTTCATTGGCAGGTTTCATGATCACGATATCGCCATCGTTAACCATGGCATCGATCATCGAATCTCCTTCGACTTCCAAAGCAAACAGGTCTTTGCCTTGCTCTCTTCCTGGAAGCTGGCTTTGTGGTATCTCAATTTTGCTCTCTGAGTCATAATAAGAGAAATCTGAAGATGGGATGGGTGTTAATTCACCAGCCGTAATGCGACCCAGAACGGGTATTTGAAGCATTTCAGAAACTGCTTCGGCAGCCCTTTTCATCTGAGTTGAAATCGACTGAGAAGTTTCCTCTAATGGTTTTAACAAGCGTACGCCGCGTGATATGCGGCGATCCCTTTCGATATATCCCATCTCCTCGAGCTGTTCTAGATAATAATTTACTACTGATGTCGAGGAAATATTGGCTTCAGAACAAATTTCGCGGATTGATGGAGGATATCCATTTTGCTGCTGAAAGCTGGCGAGCACCTCCAAGATTTTCTTTTGACGCTCACTCAACCCTTTTTTTCGTTTTCTTGGCATGTTCGTCACTCCTGATAATAATAAAGGAAACACTTGTGCTATAAATAATACACGAACATACGTTCTGTGTCAAGGCAAAGAAATCGCATAATTTTAGAATAAACTATGGTTTAATTGGTGTGCAATGGCAAAGAAAAAGGATGTTTATACCAGGTTGGTATATTCTCGAAACAAACCTCTATTAGGAAGCATTGCATATTACATATTAAAAATTCTTGGTATTGAAATTCCAAAATCAGTCAGGATCGGAAAGGATTTCGAATTAGCGCATGGGGGATTTGGGGTGGTAATCCATCCAAATACCGTTGTTGGTGATCGGGTGAAAATTTATCCTGGGGTAACTGTGGGGCGCTCCGATGTACATCTACCGATCGAAAAATCAGCATTTGAGGGGATTATTATCGAAAATGACGTTATTCTTGCCTCGGGAGCGAAAGTGCTTTGCAAGGATGGTACTATGCAGGTAAAGCAAGGAACGATTATTGGGGCAAATGCAGTTCTTTCCAGCTCGACGAAGGAGAACGAAATCTGGGCTGGAGTTCCTGCAAAGATGGTCGGATACAGAGAGAATCAATAAAGTTTTCAAATGAATTTGTCACAATCAAAAAACGGCATAAAGAAGCAACCCAAGATATGCCTTGTGCCTCGGTTAACCGGTATTGGTGGTATGGTTTCATTTCAGGCAAAGCTCGCCGAGGGTTTGTCAAGGCGCGGAATTTCAGTGTGTTATGAGCTCAATGGAATGCATCCAGATTCAATTCTGGTAATCGGTGGGACTCGAAACCTCAACCAGTTGTGGAAAGCTAAGCGTCGCCGGACACGAATTGTTCAGCGATTGGATGGCATGAATTGGATTCATCGCGTGCAGAATACTGGAGTCAGGCATTGGTTGCGAGCTGAGTATGGGAATGTAATCTTGGGAGTAATCCGCGCTAATTTTGCCGATAAAATTGCCTACCAGTCCCAATTTTCAAAGGATTGGTGGGAGAGGGTCCGGGGAGAAACCACTTGTCATACTGTCATTATCCATAATGGAGTAGATTTGACAAAATTTCAGCCAGGCGATCATTGTGGACTGTTAAAAGACCCGATTCGGTTGTTGCTGGTTGAAGGGAGTTTGCTTGGTGGTTATGAGTTTGGGTTGGAAAATGCAATTCAAATGGCAAACGAGATAGCCAAAAGGGTCAAGGGCACCAGACTAGTAGAATTAAGAGTTGTCGGCAAAGTATCAGTTTCCCTCAAGGAATTCTGGAATAACTGGCTAAAAAATGATGGGGTTGGGAATTCATTAAAAATAAAATGGTTAGGTACCATTGCGCATGAAGATATTCCCGAAATCTACCAGCAAACACATTTACTCTTTTCGGCGGATATTAATGCAGCCTGTCCAAATTCAGTGATCGAATCAATGGCAAGCGGAACACCGGTGATCGCATTTGATACCGGTGCTTTACCTGAACTTCTTGAGACAAGCGGTGGTATTGTAGTTCCTTATGGGGGTGATCCTTGGCAGATTGACAAACCAGATATACCATCTCTAGCTGAGGGTGCGTTAACCATTTTAAACAAGCTTGAAGAATATCGAAAGTCTGCTCGAGAACGGGCTGAGTCAGCCTTCGATCTAGAAAGGATGGTTGATCAATATGTGGAATTATTGTTGGAATAGCCTTGATTGAACGAAATCATCTCTGAGATTTATTCAAAGCAATGAAATTTGATAATGTAGTACTTACTTTTACAGCGTATGTCGCGAAGGTTATTCCATTATCTGTAAAAAGTTTTTTATACAGGAGTCCATCAATTTCCCGCGTGATCAGGCATGGGTTAAACCGTTACGCACCAGATGATTTGAGTAAAGTTTCAATTGCAGCTGGAGCCAATGAAAATTTAAAGATGTACCTTGATATGCAACGCGAAAAAGATTATTGGTTGGGGACCTATGAGTCCGAACTCCAGCAAGCAATTGAGGAATTGAGCAAACCAGGGCAGATTATTTATGATATCGGTGCCAACGTTGGTTTTATGTCACTCTTATTTGCCAGGCGAACTGGTCCCAATGGGCATGTTTACGCATTTGAAGCGCTGCCTGAGAATATAAACCGCCTTAGACAGAATATTGAAATAAATGGATATCAGGATCGGGTGTCTGTGATCCATGCCGCGGTGCAAGATCATACCGGTCAGGCTGAATTCCTTATTGGTCCATCAGACGCTATGGGGAAGGTTCAAGGCTCAGCCGGAAGGAATTCTTTTCAATACGAGAACATGGTCCAAGTACAGGGGATTTCAATCGACGAATTCATTGAGAGTATGGGTAATCCAATTCCGGATGTCATTAAAATGGATATTGAGGGGGGAGAAGTACTGGCTTTACCCGGTATGGAGAAACTATTGCGAGATGGGCGTCCATTACTGTTGATAGAATTACATGGATCTGAAGCTGCTCAGGCAACTTGGCATGCATTGAGACCAGCTGGTTATCGAATATGCCGGATGGAATCCCATTTCCCCCAAGTCAACAGATTAGAAGATTTGGATTGGAAGTCATATTTAGTGGCATTCCCGAATGAATAACAAAATTAATTTTCCCGGGAGATTGGGAATACAACAACGGGTGTTGCCGACATACCGGGTGGAGTTTTTCGATCTGTTGGCTGAATCTTGCAAAGGTGGTCTCAGTGTATTTGCCGGAGATGTCCAGCCTCATGAATCGATTCCGACATCCGATGAGCTGAAAGTTGCTAAATATGTCAAATCCAGTAACTACCATTTACGAGACGTCCAATCAGCCTATTATTTTCTCTGGCAAGGAGAATTGGTTAATTGGCTGGAGAAATGGAATCCAGATGTGTTGATCATTGAAGCAAATCCCAGATATTTGAGTACAAATAGGGGAGTCCAATGGATGCATGCTCGAGGCAAACCCGTAATCGGATGGGGACTGGGAGCACCGGCGATTGAAAGTACAAAATCCTTGGGAGGAAGGTTTTCAACGAGTATCAGGAGTTACTTGAGGGAGAGATTGTACAAGAGGATCGATGCGTTCATTGCGTATAGCCACAANGGAGCAAGAGAGTACCAGGAGGTTACAGGCAACCAAAAACCAGTTTATGTCGCATCGAACGCGGTNNCAAAACGTCCGATTGGACCTCCTTTAGAACGACCANATCAGTTTCAAGGCAGGCCAGTTTTGCTGTTTGTGGGTCGAATNCAAGCGCGGAAGAGAATTGACAATCTTCTCCGAGCCTGTTCAGTTCTACCTGAGGATTTACAACCTATTCTTTGGATTGTTGGGGATGGGCCGAACAAAGAAAGCTTAGAATCGCTAGCCAACAAAGTATATCCTAAGACTGATTTTATGGGGAGAAAAAGTGGTGCAGAATTAGCTGAACTTTTTCAAAAAGCAGATCTATTCGTATTACCTGGTACTGGAGGCCTGGCTGTTCAAGAAGCCATGTCATACGCCTTGCCAGTGGTTGTCGCAGAGGGGGATGGGACCCAAGGGGATTTAGTCAAGCCGGATAATGGATGGTTAATCCCATCCAATGATGAGCGAGCTTTGCAGGAAACACTCAAAGTAGCCATATCGGATGCTGCCCAATTAAGGCAAATGGGAAAGCGTTCCTATCAAATTGTTCAAAATGAGGTCAATATTGAGCAAATGGTCAACACATTTCTCAATGCAATTAGTGAAACCAGGGTGACAGGCTAAGGATTAAATTATGCGGTTGCTGTACGTTTGTGATGCGCGATCACCCATTGCACTCAATTGGATTTCATATTTTGTTGAACGGGGAGATGAGGTTCATATCGCATCAACCTTCGATTTCACACCCCATCCTGGATATGCAAGTGTGAATGTAATTCCGGTGGCATTCAGCCAGCTCAAGGGAAGCCAAAGCAACCAGCGCACGCGAGATAATAAAGAAGGGGTGCTGTGGAATTCTTCACTGGTAAATTTCAGAACAGCAGTAAGGCGAATTGCTGCCCCTTTTACAATTCGATCTGCAACAGAAAATTTATCAAATCTTATATCCCAGATTCAACCGGACCTTGTTCACGCTATGCGAATACCTTTTGAAGGCATTTTGGCAGCCAGAGCTTTAAGTCAAATCGAAAATCCCCCAATGATAGTATCGGTTTGGGGCAATGATTTCACATTACATGCTGGTGCAACACGATGGATGAGCAGATCGACCGAGCAGGTGATATCCAGAGCGGATGGCTTGCACACAGATTGCCAACGCGATCAACGACTGGCTTACGAATGGGGGTTTGCGAGTGATCGTCCCAACTTAGTAATTCCTGGCAATGGTGGCATCCATCTTGATTTGTTCAATCCCCCCATGGAAGAGACGGAATCGAGAAAAATCACAGTGATCAACCCGCGAGGGATTCGAGCTTACATTAGAAACGACACCTTTTTCGCTGCGATTCCACTAATATTGGCTCAATTGCCAGACACCAAATTTATCTGTCCTGGCATGCTAGGTGAAGCAGAAGCTGAGAAATATATCGGAGCACTTAATCTTACCTCGGCTGTGGACCTACTTCCCAAAGTTCCCAGACATGAAATGCCTGATCTTTTTCGGAGTGCTGCGGTTGCAGTTTCTCCAAGTACCCACGATGGGACACCGAATACCCTTCTCGAAGCAATGGCATGTGGGTGCTATCCTGTAGCCGGAGATTTGGATTCAATCCGGGAGTGGATTGAGCCCGGGGTGAATGGCAGTTTGATTGATCCAGGTGATCCCGATAATCTCGCACAAGCCGTGATCAGCGCACTATCAAAAGAAGAAATCCGTAGGCAAGCTGCACAGTTTAATATCGCATTGATCACCAAAAGAGCCGAATACCATTCATCAATGGATCGGGCACGTATTTTTTACAAAACCATCGTTGGATAAGAAATGAGAGAGGCAGTCAACCTCTCTCATTGAAGTTAGATATTGATGGAATGTCCTTCTGCTCCGTGGGCAGCTTCCATCAGCACTTCGCTTAATGTCGGGTGGGCATGGACATTTTGAGCGATTTCAGCCGTGGTGATCTCCATCATCTGGGCCAGGGTTAACTCGGGAAGCAGTTCGGTAACTTCGGGGCCGATCATGTGTGCACCCAAAATCTCTCCATACTTAGCATCGGTGATAATCTTTACCCAGCCAACAGATTCCCCCATGCCCAGCGCTTTGCCATTGGCCTGAAATGGGTACCGACCGACTTTGACTTCGTAACCTCTTTCTTCAGCTATGGCCTCAGACATTCCAAAAGAAGCTACTTGAGGCTGAGAAAAAGTAACCTTGGGAAGCATTTCATAATCCAGGGTGATAGTTTCCTCACCAGCAATGTGCTCGGCACATATAATCCCTTGAGCAGATCCAACGTGAGCGAGCATTAGCTTGCCAGTCACATCTCCAATCGCCCAGATTCCGGGGACGTTGGTAGCCATTCTATCGTCAATTTCAACCATGCCTTTCTCTGATAAATTCACCCCGATCTCTTCTAATCCGAGGGAGCTGCTGTTCGGTTTTACTCCAATGGCGATTAATGCTTGTTCAGCTTGTAAAGGTTTTATCTCCCCTTCAGTTTCTACATTAACCTCAACAATTTGATCTTTGACCTCCATGGAATCGACTTTGTGATTGGTTAAAACTTGGATGCCCTGTTTCTTAAATGCCTTGGCCAGTTCAAAACTTACTTCTTCCTCTTCCAGAGGCACAATATTCGGCAGCATCTCGACAATGGTGACATCCACCCCATACGAGTTCCATATTGTGGCGAATTCGACCCCGATCGCACCAGAACCAATCACAATTGCAGATTTTGGAAGTTGCTCTTGAAGAATCGCTTCAGTGTAGGTAAGCACATGTTTGCCATCAACTTCCCAACCTGGAGGTACGATTGCACTAGCTCCTGTTGCGATGACAATGTTCTTTCCTTGCAGTGTTTGAGGCTTGCCATCAGAAACGGAAACCTCGATGCTATCTTGAGCAGTGAACTTAGCTGACCCCATATGAACATCGATTTTATTTTTCTTCATCAAGAAACCAACCCCCTTGGTCAGGCGGTTTGACACTCTTCGACTGCGTTTAACGGCAACGCCGTAGTCTACTTGCAGGTTCTCGAAGGAAAAACCAAATTCTTTTCCGCGTTCTCTCAGTGTGTGGATTACCTCGGCGTTTTTCAGCAGAGCTTTGGATGGGATACAACCGATGTTTAGACACACTCCCCCCAACCACTGCTTATCAATAATGGCAGTTTTTAGACCGAGTTGAGCTGCTCGAATGGCGCATACATAACCAGCGGGACCAGCACCGATTACGATGACATCATAGTTTGCCATGTATTCCTCCTATTTTGATAGTGATTTACATTTCCTTGCTTTGAATTATGTCTCATCTCCAATTTTGCAAAGATTCTACCACTTCGGCTAAAAAATGATCTGCAACAGCGCCATCCAGTATGCGATGATCGAAGGTTAAGGTGAGGTAAACCATCGGACGGATGGCAATAGCATCATCAATAACAGTCACGCGTTTCTGTATAACACCTACACCTAAAATTGCAGCTTGGGGTTGATTGATGATGGGCGTTGCAAAAAGAGAGCCGCTCGTGCCGTGGTTTGTCATTGTGAAGGTGCCTCCCTGAACTTCATCGGGTTCAAGTGAGTGGCTGCGGGCACGCAGCGCAAGGTCGTTGATCGTTTTTGCCAATCCCAACAATGAGAGCTGATCTGCTTTCTTGATTACGGGAACGATTAATCCCTGTTTGCCAAGTGATGTTGCCATACCAAAATTGATTTGCTTGTGTATTTGGATGCCATCCGCCAACCAGGATGAATTAACGATCGGATAACTTTTTAATCCTGCAATCGCAGCAGTAATAAAATATGCTGTGAAAGTAAGGTTTACTCCATCCTGGGAGAAAGAATCCTTATTCGCCTGGCGGTGAGTCACAACAGTATTTAGATCGGCTTCCATAACCGTGGATACATGAGGGGAAACTTGTTTACTTTTAACCATATGGTCCGCAATTGATCTGCGGACAATTGAATGGGGAATCAATTCTCCAGGGAAGGCGGCAGGAGAAGAATCTGATGTTGATATCTGTGGGGGAGGGGAGATTTCAGTGCTGAGCGAATCTGAACCCTCAAGATAATTCAAAACATCTTTCTTCGTGATCCGGCCTCCCTGACCAGAACCTGTTACCTTGGTCAAATCTACCCTTTTCTCCTGTGAGATTTTTGCTACAACTGGTGAGATAAATCCCAGGTCCTTATCGCGACCTGCCTGGATCGCAGTACCTGGCGCTACTTCTCTTTCAATAGGACCAGAAATGGGCTGGGGTACTTCAGTGGTCGTATCACTTGGTGTTGAATCGCCATCCTCAGGAATTGTTTCTCCATCGTCTCCAATCCAGGCCAGTGTAGTCCCCGCGGTTACGATAGTTCCTTCGTCAACTAGAATAGCAAGCAAGATACCATCCCCTGGGCTGGGGATTTCAGAATCAACCTTGTCAGTATTCACTTCAAGCAGTGGTTCAAATTCCTTAATTTCCTCGCCAATGACTTTCAACCATTTGCTGATAGTTCCTTCAGTTACCGATTCACCGAGCTGCGGCATAACTACTTTAATGGGCATCTTTCCACCAGCCTTATCGCTAGAACTTTATAAATAACCAGGAAATTGTTTTGGATCGCTTTCATTCATCATCTGGTAGATGGCTTCAAAAATATCATCTGCATTTGGTTTTGACCAGTAATCTCCATCAGATCCATATGCAGGTCGATGAGGTTTTCCGGGCAGGGTGCGCGGTTGAGAATCGAGCCAGTAATAACCCCCCTGCCTTTCGATAACATCCTGCAGCATATAAGCCGTGGTTCCACCTGGAACATCTTCATCAACAAAAGTATTTGACCAGTTTTCTTCAAGGATTCGAGGATCTTCTGGTGAATGTCAAACGGCAGAAGCGTTTGGACGTCTATCACCTCACATTCAATCCCCACCTGGCTCAATCGCTCAGCTGCATCGAGGGTAATTCGACAAGTCGCACCATATGTTACGACACTGACATCCGCTCCGGGGCGCAGCACTTCAGGAATTCCAAGTGGGATAGTAAATTCACTTATATTATCTGGAACCTGTTCTTTTAAACGATATCCGTTTAATACCTCAATAATTAATCCCGGATCATCGGATTGGAGCAGCGTATTGTAGAATCCAGCCGCGNGGGTCATATCTCTGGGAACCAAAACATGCATTCCGCGCACCAGATTAATGATGCCTGCCATGGGAGAACCTGAATGCCAGATGCCTTCCAAGCGGTGACCGCGAGTGCGGATTATGATCGGTGCCTTAGCTCCGCCCTTAGTCCTCCATTGTAAAGTCGCTAAATCATCTGACATGATCTGGAGAGCATACAATAAATAATCCAGATATTGAATTTCCGCGATTGGTCGCAGCCCGCGCATCGCCATTCCGATTGCTTGCCCAATAATTGTTACTTCTCGAATACCTGTATCAGAAACTCTCAACTCCCCGAATTTATCTTGCAGTCCAAGAAAGCTTTGATTGACATCCCCAAGCCTGCCGACATCTTCGCCAAATGCAATGATGCGTGGATCACGAGTAAGGGCAGCATCAAATAAGGCATTTAAAACCTGATACCCGTAAACGGCCGGTGAATCCGGGGAATAAACTGGGTCGATGACCTGAACATTGAGTGCGGATTGGGGAGATTGGCTGTACAGGTGAGAGCTGTAACGATCTTCATTCAGGGAAAATTGCGATTTTTTCCATTGAAGCAGTTGTTCTTTGGAATGTATTTCTTCATCCCGAACGAGAGTTAATGCTTTCAGTGCAGCGGACATCGAGTCCCGCCGGAAGGGGGTTGGCTTGGATAATAACTGATATCGAATCTCATCAAGTTTTTCAGCATATTGGGATTCCCCAGCGATTTTCACGATCATTTCAGCCACCTGAGCCCTATCATTCTCAATTGGAGAAATGTAGGTTTGCCAGGCTTGCCTGCGAGATTCCTCAACCTGATGTTTTTCTTCTTCTTCTAAACGATCTAATTCCTCCTTGGAGGCGTACTTGTTATCAATTATCCATTCTCGGAATTTAACCAGGCAGTCAAACTCTGCTTCCCAATCCAGCCTTTCCTGGCTTTTATAACGTTCATGACTCCCAGATGTCGAATGACCCTGGGGTTGAGTTAATTCGAATACGTGGATGATAGCTGGAATGTATTCATCCCTGACAGACTGCGCGGCCTGTGAATAGGTCTCGATCAATGCAGGGTAATCCCAACCGGCGACTGAATAGACAGAGTATCCCCGATCTGACTCACCATTTCTCCGGAATCCTTCAAGCAGACGGGATATGTCTTGCTTTACCAGTTGGTGTTCGCTTGAAACAGATATTCCATAACAATCATCCCAGATAGAAATTAATGCCGGAGCTTGTAAAACCCCAATAGCATTAATCGATTCCCAAAACATTCCTTCTGCTGTGGCAGCATTGCCGATGGTCCCAAAAGCAACTTCCTTCCCCTGATCGGAAAACTGAGTATAGGATTGTAGTTCTTCAATGTCCCTGTACAGGCGAGATGCATATGCTAATCCAACCAAACGAGGCATTTGGGAACCAGTTGGAGAAATGTCTGGAGTGGAATTAAAATTTTTCGTTAAATCTTTCCAGGTACCATCTGGATTTAAACTGCGGGTCGCGAAATGAGCATTCATCGACCGACCAGCAGTTGCAGGGTCAGCTTCTAAATCTGCATGAGCGTATAATTGGGCAAAAAATTCAGTGGTGGTTAAAGCTCCGATGGCGAACATAAAGGTTTGGTCGCGGTAGTATCCAGAACGAAAATCTCCTTTCTGAAATACCTTCGCCATCGCGATTTGTGGAAGTTCTTTACCATCACCGAAGATCCCAAATTTCGCCTTCCCACTCATTACTTCCCGCCGGCTAACCAAACTCACCTGCCGACTTCGATAGACGGTTCTATAATCAGTGAGGATTTCCTCTGGTGTGGCTGTGATGTCCATTGGGCTGAGCCTTGTTTCAGTCATTGGTGCACCTTGAATTTTGTCCCTTTTCCTTTTAATCCTACTCCATTATTCAGATACAAAAAAAGAGAATGGTTTGGGAGATTCCATTCTCTTTTCATGAGCAGGGTGAATAATCCGACGCTAAATGGCAACCTTCCCGTTGGAGGAGGTATTGGATCTTGGTTGGAGGATTCATTTGATGATATTTGACCATTTGAAATATTAGTTTTGTTGCTTATTTTTTTTCTGATGATTGAACCACAATTTCAGCTATGTCGAGGATTTCCATTTCGCTGTCAGCTTCATTCTTGGCATCATTGAGCATAATCATGCAAAACGGACACCCAACTGCGAGTAAATCAGCATCTGCTTCCTGTGCTTCCTTGAATCTATCTGCACTTACCCGCCCAAAACCATCTTCTTCTTCCTTCCACATTTGTGCACCCCCGGCACCGCAGCAGAAAGACTTACGTCTATTGCGCGGTAATTCTACGAGATTCCTTTGAGTCTGTGATAAAACCTGCCTGGGTTCATCTAAGATATCATTTTGTCGACCGAGATAACAAGGATCATGAAAAACAAGTGTTTGGTCCCGTCCTGAATCTAGGGTTAATCGTCCCTTTTCAATGAGTTCGCTGATCAGTTGACTGTGGTGGATCACTGAATAATTTCCACCGAAAGCAGGGTATTCATTCTGAAGGGTATGCAAACAATGTGGGCAGGTAGTAACGATCCGCCCCGGGGCAACCTCGTTTAGCAGCTCAACATTAGCTAACGCCATCTCGCTAAACAAGAATTCGTTTCCAGCCCTGCGAGCAGAATCTCCTGTACATTGTTCCTGCTCTCCCAACACTGCATAGTTAACACCAGCAGTATTTAATATTTCTGCGAAAGCACGGGCGGTTTTTTGAGCTCGGGCATCCGTAGCCGGTGCGCATCCGACCCACCAGAGCAAGTCAGCATCTGGATTGTTTTCGATTGTGGGTACATCTAATCCTTCTGCCCACTTCAGGCGTTCGTTTTGGGATATATTCCAAGGATTTAATGTGCGTTCCATCCCCCTGAATGCTGTCTGGAGTTGTTCAGGGAAATCATTTTCCATAAGCACTAAACCACGCCTGATTTCGAGAATATCTCGCATGGGTTCATTGCCGACTGGACAAATATCTACACAAGCGCCGCAAGCCGTACAAGCCCAAATTGCTTCAGGTGAAATCGCATATTCAGTCAGCTGTGCTTGGCTTCGCTCTCCAGCTGCGAGACTCGCCCCTTCACCATTCAGGAAATAACGCTTATTGATCTCTAATGCGGCCGGAGATAGAACTTTCCCTGTTTCATAGGCCGGGCACACCTCCTGGCAGCGGTAGCACATGATGCAGGCATACGCATCCAAAATGAGTTTCCATTCAAGGTCTTCAATGCTGGAGGCGCCAAACTGTTCAATGGATTCATCATCGAAATCCAGTTTATCCAACTCACCGATGGATTTGCGTATGGGACGAATGAGAAAGTTGATTGGTGCAACGATCAAGTGCAGGTGCTTGGAATAAAGAAAATATGGGATGAACAACAAAATGGAACCGATCGCGACCCAGAATGCAATATGAAAACCAATGATTAACGCGGATTCCTGCATACCATTCCAAAGCAGTGACAAACCATTGGCGAACGGTTGCCAAGGATCTATATGAGTAGCGCTGATTTTCAAGGATTGGCCAACAAAGCGTGCCCCCACATGAATTAGGATAAAAACCGCGACGATGGCAGAATCCCGGGGTATGCCTTGCCGCGCTTTTTCGGATAATAAGATGTCTTGACGAGTGGAGAGAGTATCTGGTTTGAGAATAAAGCGGCGAATAATTAATGCGGTCATGCCAACCAGGGCTGCTACACTCAAGATATCAGCGGTCAATCTGAACCAATTACCAAGAGTACCTGTTCCGAAAAGGTTGAAATCAAGGAACAAACCTTCCAGTACATCGACGAGATTTACTAGAAGGTAGAAGATAAATGCCCATCCAACGAAGGCATGGAACAGGCTTGGTATCAATCTAAAGCGGAAGACGGGTTGAAAAGTAATGGTCTTGGCGATCACTTCGAGCAGCCGAGTCGGCACCACACTCCAGTCGACTTTTCCATGCCCACGATTTACAATTCGAAAGATGCGTAAACTGACCCGGAGAGCTGCATACATTGACAACAGAACTGCCGCGATGAAGACTATTTTTTCTACTGTTGTAAGCAAAATTTCCTCTACGGAATCTCAGGTTTCGAGGGATTTTTGGTGAAAGCTCAAAATCATCAGACTGCCAAAAAGTGTACCATAGCCATCTTATAGGTGTAAAATCTTGTTCCTGTATCCTTTGTTAGACTTGTGCCTGCTGATGAGAACACGGAAAAGAATATCCCTTGCGATTGATATCAAGTACATGATGCTCAGATCATGCTCCATGATCTGATGGTATAACCAGAAATTTATGATGGGAGGTATCAGTTAGAAGGAGATTGCTTGAGATTAAGCGCCCCCATCTCCAAATAATTCGGGATCGGTTGGTGTTTCCCCGGATGGATCCCAGACATAAACCCAATCTCCCTCGCTAGCCCAATCATAGAGCCAGCGAGCATCGCCAACGGACATATTCACACATCCATGGGAACGAGGTGTGCCGAAACCATTATGCCAATAAGCACCATGCAGCGCTCTGGCTTTGTCATAGTACATTGTCCAAGGAACATCCTCGAGGTAGTAGGCATCGGATCGGTCAGCTTCAAATGCGCCTCTCATGGGGGTGGAGTCATATTTCTGATAGATTTGAAATAAACCAGGTCTCGTCCAAAAAGGTTCGATTCCGCTGGCGATCAGGGTAGCGAAAACCAATTGACCCTGGTCATAAACTGAAACTGTTTGATCTTTAAGATTTACATCAATCCAGCGTCCATTGTCTACACCGTTCGGAGGTACGTAATTAGGAATTACCCGTCCAATTATCCTTTGCCATTCCCTTTTCTCGGGGATCCATTCGTCCGGACCGATCATATACCATTCAATTCCATCGACAACTTCGGTTGAATAAACTTGGACTTCCTGGTAGCGGTAAACTTCCCGGCCGGTATAGTCATCAATATTGAACCCGGGTGAGCGCTTTGTTTGGGTTGGATAGGATATCCAGCCGAAGGAACGCTCAGGAGTATGTGTGAAAGTTCTTCCTTGAAATAAGGAAGGTGTTCCAATACGGGAGATATCATTGGCTGTCATCCAACCCCCATAATCGACCATGTAATATCGCTTGCCATCAACAACAGCTTCATCATTGTACGAGATAAAACTGTATGGAGAATCAACCCTTCTGACCACTTCACCTTTCTTAACGGCATCGTCTAAACTGGCATATACTTTGGCATTCTGGCGGGTGACTTCGCCATATCGAATATCAACATATGTTAATGATGGATCAGGTTCTGATCCGTTATCTGTACGCAGTGGAAATGTCACTCCTAGATCAGCCATGCGGGATANGTATGCTGATGGACCTAAATCCATGCAGTCACTTGCTGGCANGCTNGCAGTGGAAGGGAGACATAATATCTCTCCAGAGACAGCATTTGACTCTGATAAGAGGTCAGCTGCAGGTATGTCCTCGANGGGGAAGAAAAATGCAAAGAATAAGAAACANGCCACCAATAAAAGATATTTGATCATGAAAGTTGATTCTCCGTTGAGAAACCGATATTAGATGTAGATTCTAATACTTTACCTAGGTTATGTAAAGCGATCCTAGGATAGAAACAAAGAGCGTGATGCTGATATAACCGTTGATGTTAAAGAATGCCACACCCAGCTTGGTGAAATCATCTGGTTGGACCAGCCTATGTTCCCAAAACAATAATGCACTGACGATAATCAAACCAATCCAGTATGGCCATCCAAGACCTGAGAAAACCCCGAGGAAAACAAGAAAAACTACGGTGATGATGTGTAAAATCTTGGAGATCAATAATGCTTGAGGAATACCAAATTTTACTGGAATTGACTGCAGACCTTCTTGACGATCGAATTCAACATCTTGACAGGCATAAATGATATCGAAGCCAGCAATCCAGAAGGTTACTATTCCAAGCAAAATCCAGGCTGGCAAATCCTGAATGGTAAACAAGGAAACGCGGATTGCTGCCCAAGCTCCTACAGGAGCCAGGCCATCAGTAAAACCGAGAATGAAATGTGACATCCAGGAAAAACGCTTGGTGAATGAATAACCGATAAGAAATAAATACGCACCCGGCAGCAAGATAAATGTTAAGGGACCTAGCTGCCATGCTGCCAGGGCTAAAATGAGCCCAGCGATTACGGTGCCAATCCAGGCTGTTCTGGTAGATATGGAACCAGTGATAAGTGGTCGTTGGGCGGTTCTTGGATTTCGGGCATCGATCCAGCGGTCCGCTATGCGGTTGGAACCCATCGCTAAGGTTCTAGCAGCCACCATGGCGACCGTGATCCAAAAGAACTGGTACCAGCCCGGCCAGCCCTGTGCTGCCAAAAGCATGCCAAAATATGCAAAGGGTAAGGCAAATATGGTGTGCTCAAACTTTATTAATTCCAGGAAATCCCGAATAGACTTCACAAATCGATTATATCAGTCGACCTCGCATTGAAGTAATGTGTGATTAATTTGCGAATTGCCAACTGCAGAATCTGCGTTCCAGCCAATCAACGCTGAAATATAGTCCCAAACCCAATATGCTCATGGCGATCACGCCTGCATACATGGCGGGATAATTGAAGAAAGTACTGCCATTAAGATAAATATAATAACCAAGTCCTTGCTGAGTTGCGAATAGTTCTGCAATATATAGAACTGCAACTGCAGTTCCTATTGATTGGCGTAAGGCAGTCAATACAGCTGGTAAGCTGGCAGGGATATAAACAAATCGAAATAAAGCTCGCCGACCCGCACCAATACTGCGCACGCTTTGGATCAGTTCAGGACGCAAATTGGCAGCCTGATCCCGCACTAGAACAAGTATTTGGAAAAAGAGGATCAAAAAGATGATCATAATCTTGGGAAAATCACCAACCCCAAATATCAGTAGGATGATGGGCACTAGCACAACCTTGGGAATTGGATAGATCAGATAGACCATTGGTGAGATTATTGCATTCAAGCGCTTGGATTGGCCCAAAATTAAACCAAGCGGAGCAGCAATTAAGACTGCTAGGGCAGTACTAGCCAGCACACGCCAGAGAGAAGCTAAAAAGTGGCCAATTAACCCGTTCTGCAATTCTAGGATAAACACTCGCCCTACTTCGTAAGGTGGTGGCAGGATCGGGCGGTTGATGATCATTGCTGACAGCTGCCACAGAGCGAGTATCGCAAGAATTCCCAACAGGAGATGGCGCTTCTGAACCATCATTCTTCTTCCATCCGTTTGCGCAGATCNTTGCACATAAGGCTGTACTGCTCCGATTCTCGATATGCTTCGTTTCCAGATGAAGGGTTTTCGATGATCTCGGCTTTTGTATTGGGTGGTTTTTTCAATAATAGGATTTTGTGACCCATGAATGCAGCTTCTTCAATCGAATGGGTCACGAGTACCAGGGTCAATTTTTCTTCCGAAACCAGCTCTAAGGTCAGCAGCTGTAAACCTTCCCGAGTTGGAGCATCGAGAGATGAGAAGGGTTCATCCATCAATAGCAAATCAGGATTCAATACCAGAGTCCTGGCAATCGCTGTCCTTTGCCGCTGGCCTCCAGACAATTGGGCAGGGAATTTATCTGACTGGTCGATCAGTCGCAAACGATCCAGCCAGCGGTCGACACTTGCAGATTCATGGGACTCCTCAGGAGCATGTTTCCCATCAGGTCCATAAAAGGTGCGTACGTTTAAACCTAACTCAGCATTTTCATGGACGGTAGCCCAGGGGAGTAGGCCATAATCTTGTAAAATCAGCCCTGACTTTGGACGCGGCCGCGCCAATGCATGACCGTCAATATTTACTAATCCGGATTGGGGAAATATCAAACCAGCTATTAAGTACAGCAGTGTGCTTTTTCCGCATCCTGAAGGTCCCAGAATAACCCATGCTTCACCACGCTCAACATTCCAATCGAAACAATCGAAGACCTGTGGTCCGTCTTGGTAGTTGAAGGATAGTGATTCAATTAGAATCATGAAGAAAATTCTTCAAACTGGATGAAGTTATGGCAAGTAATCACCGTTCACCGATGCATCATAGGAAACATTTTGAGAAATGTATCCCTTATCTATTCCCCATTGCACAACATCTTCCCATTGGGCCTGGTTGGGCAAACTTCCAATGGGGAAGGTTGGTATCTGGTAGCTGCCGATCAACGGTGCTGGAACTAATTTCTTTTCGGTTAGCAACGTGTCCCATTTCGTTGGGTCCGCATTAATCTCTTTTGCGGCTTTTTCGACTGCCATCAGGAAATCTGTAATGGCGCCTGGATTGGAATCGATCACTGATTTTCGGAAAGAAACGAGACTATTACCATATTCTGGATAGCTGGTGTCATCAATTATAACCACTGCACCACCCTGGATCGCCAAGGATGCCAGAGGGTCTGGCAGATTTGCAGCCTTTATTTCTCCTGAATCAAGGAGTGACATTCTCACAGGAATACTTGGTACAGCCAGTGTAACAATATCCAGTGCTGAGAATCCCTCTGCTTCCAAGAAACGATCGGTTGTATATTCAATGACCGACCCTTCTGATATCCCGATTTCCACACCCTTTAAATCATCCACGGCACTGATTCCACTATCCTTCGCTGCGAGAATGCGGAATTGTGGGAATTCTGGTGTAGCAATGCGAGCAAACGAGACAACTTGAATTTGGGTGCTGTCTTGATTGTAAAGAAGCGTCGAAACCAGGTCGTTGATCATGCCATCAGCCTGACCAGACGCAATAACCTGGTCTCGCTCTGCTGCCGAACCAACAGGGATAAATTCTACCTCAAGGGCTTGTTCATCAAAATACCCATTTTCTTGAGCGACATACATAGGAAGTGTATCCAAGATTGGGAGGACTGCAATTCTTAATTTTTGCGGTTCATTTGATCCTGTGATTGATGAGCAAGCTGTGAACAACAATATAAGAACTAAGCTAAGAATGATGGTAATCATCTTGTTTTTTCGATTATTCATCCGTGATATCTCCTGAATTTATACCAATAATTTTGAGAAAAGGTCCTGATTATAAGCCAAGATCTTTCCAGATTTGGTCGATTTTTTCCTTAATATCTTGATCCATGCGGATTACTTCAGGCCATTCCCTTTGATAGCCTTCTTCAGGAAGTTTTGCAGTGGCGTCGATGCCTAATTTGCCTCCATAAGAGTGCTGGTAGGAAGCATGGTCTAGATGGTCGACAGGTCCATCGGTGTGAATTACATCATGTGACCAATCAACATTGCCAAGAGTCTGCCAGGCTGCCTGAGACAAATTTTGTACATCTACCCA
>JGI24024J18818_10000242_pt1 | contig 18842 bp, 12 predicted proteins | sample Cruoilmetagenom2_FD_18818 | JGI IMG/M metagenome (IMG submission 18818) | reverse complement strand
TGTAGCGTCTAAAGAGATGAAAGATTCTGCGATCGCTGTTTCTAAAGACTCTTCAGATTCTATCAAAACAATTTCTAATGACTCAAGAGATTCTGTGAAAAATGTTTCTAATGACACTTCAGATTCTGTAAAAACGATCTCTACTGATTCATCTGATTCGGTGAAAACTGTTTCTACTGATACAGCTGATTCTGTGAAAACTGTTTCTAACGACTCTTCTGATTCTGTGAAAAGTGTTTCTGATAATGTAAATGATTCAACTAAGACGATCTCTAATGATTCAAGAGCTTCTGTAGAATCAACCAATGTTAATACAAGTGATGCAATTAAAACTATTTCAACTGACTCTGCTTCATCTGTGAAAAGCGTTTCAGATAACTTAAATGACTCTACAAAGACGATCTCAAACGATCTTTAATATACATCAAAGCAACTCTACCTGGAGTTGCTTTACTTTCTCTTTATACTCTCCCCTAAAATATATTAGTTAATATTATATTTTATATTTACCTTAAGTTATATTTAACATAATTTTTTGTATTATCATATACATACAATTTTATAAAAGGGTACTACTATGAAAAAAATTATCACCACCTCTGTAGCAGCAGTTGCATTATTAATAACAAACGTACAGGCTTCTGATTTTAGCTTTGGAGATATGTTCACCGATATGAAAGATGCTGCTGTCAGCATGAGTAAAGATGCTAAAGACAGTGTTACAGCTATGAAAGACGGTGCTGTTGAAACTTCTAAAAGTGCTGAAAGAACAGTTACTACTGTAAGTTCAGATGTTAAAGACAGTTCAGTGAAAGTATCTGATGATCTTAAAACATCTGAGGTTTCTACTTCTAAAGACTCTAGAGATACAGTGGTTTCTGTCTCTACAGATACTAAAGATTCTATTACAAATACAACAAAAGATCTTAAAGATTCTTCAACTGTAGCGTCTAAAGAGATGAAAGATTCTGCGATCGCTGTTTCTAAAGATTCTTCAGATTCCATTAAAACGATCTCTAATGATTCCAAAGATTCTGTACAAAGCATTTCCAATGATATGAACTCAACAACACAAACTATCTCTAATGACTCTTCATCAGCAGTTAAAACTGTATCTAATGACTCTAGAGATTCTATAAGAACAGTTTCTAATGATTCTACAGATTCTATAGATACTGTTGCGGACAAGACAAATGATTCAATTAAAACGATCTCTAATGATACAAGAGCATCTGTAGAGTCAGTAAATGAAAATGCTAGTGATACAGCTAAAACAGTTTCCAATGACTCTAGAGATTCTGTGAAAACCATTTCTGACAATATCAATGACTCTACAAAAACGATCTCATCAGATGAGTACAGAGAGCATATGAAAAACAAAAACAAAAAATAGTTCCAACAATTCAAAAAAGTAACCGGTATCTACTGGTTACTTTCCACTTCTATTTTCCCACCCTTTATTCAAACACAATTTACTCTCCTCCTAATTTCACTATATAATTCTTAAAACTGAAGAAAAATAAGTCTATATTCTATAATATAACTGGTTATTATATTATTTATAATAAACTTTAAGTTATATGTAACATAATTATTGATACAATTAATCATCAAAAATCAATAAAAGGGATACACAATGAAAAAGTTTATTACGACATCGGTTGCAGTTGCTGCACTACTAACAAGCGTTCAAGCTGATTTCGACTTTGGAGATATGTTTACGGACATGAAAGATGCTGCTGTCAGCATGAGTAAAGATGCGAAAGATAGCGTTACAGCTATGAAAGACGGAGCTGTTGAAACTTCTAAAAGTGCTGAAAGATCAGTATCTACTGTAAGTTCAGATGCGAAAGATACGTCAGTTAAAGTTTCTGATGACATTAAAGTAATGGAAGTAAACACAACTAAAGATATTTCTAGATCAACTACTGATCTTTCACATGATGCGAAAGATTCACTTAAATCAACAACGACTGATATGAAAGACAGCAGTACGGTAATCAGTACAGATACAACAGATGCACTTAAATCTGTATCCAAAGATGCAACTGATTCTGTGAAAACTGTTTCTAATGACTCTACTGACTCCGTGAAAACAGTTTCTCATGACTCTAGAGATTCCGTGAAAACAGTTTCAAGTGACTCATCTTCAGCAGTTGAAACAGTTTCAAATGACTTGAATTCTTCAACAAGATCAATTTCTGATGACTCAAGAGATTCTGTAGAATCAGTGGCTACAACTATGAGTGATTCAACTAAAACGATCTCTAATGACACAAGAGCTTCTATAGAATCAACAACTGAGAATACAAGTGACACAGTTAAAACTATTTCATCTGACTCTGCCGACTCTGTGAAAAATGTTTCAGATAACCTGAATGACTCTACAAAAACGATCTCTAAAGATCTCTAAACCATCCAAGCAACTCTGATCAGAGTTGCTTTTTTCCATTAACTCCTTTTTTACCTCTCTTTAACTCCTTAAATTTCATACACTATCAATGATTAGCAAAACGATCTCTGATTAAGTAAAAATTTTCTCTACCTAATTAAGAAGGACTTTTCCTTCTTATATCACTTCCTGCTACAAGTCACTTTTGGTAGCTTTTCATTTTTAATGAATGAAAACTATAACTTCCATTTATTTTATATATAAATTCTATGTTACCCTATAAGAAGTAATCTTGTCCAAAGGATTAACATGAATTATGTTAAAAAACTGATCTTGAGTGTAACTGCTCTTCTTCCCGCTCTGCTATTTATGACTACAGTACACACTGTGACATATGCTGCTGAAACAAACAATGAGAATGCACTGGCTGTCTTTTATACTATTGATGGTGATGCACAAAAACAATACAATGAACTTGTAGAGAAAAAACTAAAAAGTATAGGATTCAACCTCTCAGATCCACATAAAAGAGTTAATGACCAGTATGAAACAAAATATGGTTCAACCCTATTGGATGTGCTCAGTGTTATGCCTGTAGTCAAGGATGATGCTATCTTGCCTCTGCTTAACATAGATCCGCGTATCGCAGGTTTTGCCCCATTCAATATGCTTATATATAAAAAACTGGATGAAAATAAAACGCATGTTGGACACCTTATGCCAAAAACGATGTTAGATATCTTAGGCATAGAAGACAAAGAAGTAAGAAGCAAATTCTCTAGAACCTTTAAAGCACTTGATGCCACGATAGCACAAGAATCAGGGGGGAAAGTATCTTACCTGCCGTATAAAAAACTTCCCAAACAAAAAATGATCAATTTCGAATATGAATTTGAAGCGCCTGAAGACATGGACGATTTCATCTCTAAATTCCAAAACAGATTTGAACTTTCCTTCATTAACAAACAGTATCTCATCGCCGGACACCACAATTTTATGGAGTCCACAGATAATGCAGAGGAGATACTCTCAGACTATGATGCTTTTTGGACCTATTCTCTTTGTCACTTGGAGTTTTCCTACCAAATGTTTGACAACGAAGGTGCACGTCCGGAAGCAGGTCTTTTTGCTCCTTGTATCATGTATATGTATATCAAAAAAGGGACCAATAAACTTGTCGTGGGTATGCCTAGACTGCATAACTGGTCTGATACACTGGACATCAAAGATGAAAAAAGACTCAGTCTTGTTGAAAAACTTGACAAAGAAATACCTGAGATCCTTACAGCCTTCGGCATGACTGTCACAGCCAATGTAAACCCTTTAACACTTCCTGTATCCAAAGCAAAAAAAGTGGAAAAAGTGGAAAAAGCCGTCGAAGAGAAAGCAGAAGAAGAAATAGCGGAGATCCCGGTACCGGAGAATGCATTGGCCGTCATGTATACCCTGAAAGTAGATATAGAACATGCGTACAATACCATCATTGAAGAAAAGTTAAAAAGCATAGACTATCGTATTACAGATCCGCACCACAGGGTCAATGACCAGTATAAAAATAAATACGGCACCACTGTACTGGACACACTCAGCTTCCTCCCTGTGGCCAATGACAAAGTGATCCTTCCGCTTCTTAACATTGACCCTCGTATTGCAGTTACTGCACCATTCAATATGCTTATCTATAAAAAATCAGATGAAAATGTGACACATGTAGGGCACATCATGCCAAGTGCACTCCTTGATATGGTAGGTATCACAGACAAAAAAGCAAGAGAGACATTCATCGCTTCCCTTAAGCCGCTGGATAAAAAGGTCGAAGCGGAATTTAGAGAAAAAGGTCTTAAATACACTAAGTCTTACACCACGTATGAAAAACTGGCTGAAAACCGTACGCTCAACTTCGAATATGAATTTGAAGCACCTGAAGACCTTGATGAATATATTGAAACATTCCAAAACAAAATTGAACTTGCATTCATCAAGAAACAGTATCTTATTGCAGGATACCATAACTTTATGTATGCCAGAGATGATGCAGAAAAGATCCTTAAAGGCTATGATGCATTCTGGACCTATTCTCTCTGTCACTTAGGGTTTTCATACAACATGTTCGACAAAAAAAATGCACATCCCGAAGCAGCTCTGTTTGCGCCTTGTACCATGTACGTGTACATTAAAAAAGGAACCAATAAACTTGTTGTCGGTATGCTCAGACTTGAAAACTGGTCAACTACCTTAGATATAAAAGATGAAAAAAGAGTAGAACTGATCCATAAACTAGATAGAGAAATACCTGAAATTCTTACTGCATTTGGTATGAAAGCGACAAAGAACAGCAATACACTTCTGGAAAAAGAGACAAAGGTCGAGAAAAAGAAAGTTGCTGTAAAAGAATCTAAAAAAGAGCAAGTACCTACACCTTCTCCAGAGAAGACTAAAACACACAGTAAAAAGACACAAAGTATTCAAACCAATAGAGGCTCCGTCAAAATTGCCGTACCTTCCGTACCAAAAGTACCTGATGCTATCCATTTCGGTAATGATGACATTATAGACAGAAGTATCCATTTTTCAAAACGTACACCACCAGGTTATGTAGCTCACAGATTTGATAAAATGAAAAAAGCGCATAAATCTACCAATACCCGAATCGGTGAAGTGAATCAAGGAAGAATTTCAGCCCACCTTCGCGGAGAATTCATGGAAGTAAAAAAGGTAGAAGAGAAACTTAAAGCTGCAGGGTTTCAAGTCCTGGTCACTGCCCCTGTCAATAAAAAAAGTACGCTTATCTCTGTAGTCTTTACAGATAAGTCAATAGTAAGTATGGCAAGTAAGCCAACAAGAGGCTTTATGGCATCATTGCGTGTGCTTGTAGATACAAAAGAGAAGAGTATCAGTATCACCAACCCGCTTTATATGGCAAAAGGTTTTTTACAAAGTGATTTTGATGAAAAAGCTGCCAATAAAATACTGGTAAGACTGATCAATGAGTTCCCTGGTTTAAAAAACTCCAAAGATGCACTCAAGTACCAACTCTTACCAAAATACCAGTTCATGAACGGAATGCCTCAATATCAAGATATGATCGAAGTAGCTTCAGGTACAGACCTTTTGGAAAGAATAAAAGATAACAAGAAAGTAGTCTTTATCCAGACACTGGAGAATGGGTCAACACTCATTGGTATTAAACTCTCGAAAAGAACCAGAAAATTTACAAAAAAAATTGGAAGGAACAATGCCGCTATGCTCCCTATGCCTATTTTGATAGAAAATGGCAAAGCGATGATACTTGATCCTAAATACTATATTGCATTTATGTACCCGCTGCTAAAAATGTCAGAGTTCATGACCATCGCAACTGTGCCTGATGCCATAATAAAAGATAGTAAAAGAGTGTTTAGGAAAAGAAAGAAGAAAAAATAACTAAAATACCTATAGCAATAGTTCTTTTAATTTGCTGTAGATTTCATCGAATGGCGTGAGTGAAGTGAGAGAGTTTACTTTAAAGTAAATGACCGAACGGAACGAAGCCGTTCGATGAAAGATGCAGTGAAATAATAGAACTATTTCGCTTTCTCTAAATACTTACCTTCAACTGTATCCACTTTTATCATCTCACCTTCAAGAATAAAAAATGGTACCTGTACCACTGCCCCGCTCTCAAGCGTTGCCGGTTTTTTACCGCCCTGTGAATCACCTTTGAAGTTCGGCGGTGTTTCTACGATCTTAAGTATAACAGTCGGTGCGATCTCCACAGAAATAGCTTTACCTCCGTGAAACAGAATTTCCGCTTCCATACCGTCTACCATGAATGAAAAGGTATCTTTACCCACCTGTTCATGAGTCAGTCCTATCTGATCAAAGGTTGTTGTATCCATAAACTGAAGCATCTCACCATCATCATACAGATACTGCATTGTCTTTTGCTCAAGCTCAGGTACTTCAAATTTATCACCTGCGTGTACTGTTTTTTCTATGGTTTTACCTGTAGCAAGGTTTTTAATTTTCATACGCACGAATGCCGCACCTTTTCCTGGTTTAACATGTTGAAAATCTGTTACTTTATAAGGGTTCCCCGTAATCTCAAGTCTCGCGCCTTTTTTGATGTCACCCATTCCGATTGTAGCCATAGCAGCTCCTTAAAAAATTATGGATGATTATAGCGAATGCTTGGTAAAAAGTTGCAGGGGCACCCCTGAAGGGTGCCAAAAAGAAGATTATTTCGTGATAGAAATATTGTGATGCTCATTTGTTTGTTCTAATTTATCAAAATCCATCGCTTTTGCATTATCCATCAATACAGGAACAAAAAGCAGGGAAACAAATACAGCCGCCACTGTACCGGAGATAAGGGCAACACCCAACCCACCAAATACAGGGTCACCTGCAAGTAAAGCAGAGCCCAGTATGATGGCAACGGCAGTCAGAGCAATAGGTTTTGCTCTGGTCGCTGCCGCAACCGCAATAGCTCTACGTTTCTGCATGCCTTCAAACTCCATAAGAGACTTGGCAAAGTCTATCAGAAGCAGTGAATTTCTTGATGAGATCCCTATCAGTGCAATAAACCCTATCAGAGAAGTAGCGGTCAGGAAGAAGGTTTCTGTGGTAAACCAATTTGCTACCCAGTGTCCCACGATCACACCGATAAGAGACAAGAATGAACCCAGAAGTACAATACCAGAGATAGCAAAACTCTTATAGTAGATCACCAACAGTAAAAAGATAAGGATCAATGCAGAGATAAAAGCAGCACCTAAGTCTCTAAAAGTATCCAAGGTTACTTTCATTTCACCATCCCATCTTATGAGGAATCGTTGACCTGTCTTTTTATCTTTTATCGTAAAGTCAAACATATAAGTTGAGATACCTGCCTTGGTTATGACATAATCCTTTTCAAACTCTTCCATCATTACTTCACGTGCATCTAAAAGAGGATAGACTTGAGATACCATATCAGTTTCAGCAACGATATTCACCATTCGCTCCAGATCTTTATGCATGATCATAGGGTTTGACTTTACTTTACGAATATTGACTACTTCACTTAAAGGCACCATCATCCCTCTCATATTCATAAGATTCAAGGAAGAAAGCTTACTTTCCAGTGTATCTCTATTGGATTCAGATAAGCTCTTACTTTCCTTATCCAATACTAAAAATATAGGTATCTGATCTGGTGAATTTTTAGAATTTTTATGTGCGATCACCATACCTTCAAAAGCAAGATACAAGATATTATTAACCTGTTTTACACTCAATCCACTTCTGGCTATCTTTTCTTTATCAGGAATAAGTTCATACTTCTCATAAATATCATCTGCCATAATATCAATATCAACTAAACCTTCCGTTTGTGCAAGTATATTAGATATTGTTGTAGAAATTTCTCTCATCTTAACCAAATTTTCACCATATACTTCAACCACAATAGATGCCAAAGTAGGAGGACCTGATGGTTGTTCTACAAATTTAATATTAGTCCCTTCCGTTAAAGATAAACAGGTTTTTTTAACTTCAGGTCTTAAACGTTGTACCATAAGAAATGACGCTTCAGTACGGGAATGTTTATCTGTAAGGTTCACAGAGATCTCTGCAACATTTTCACTACGTTTCATACCTGCACCTTTAACAAGTCCTGCATAATCCAAAGGAATACCCTGACCTAAAAAAAGCTCAATATTCATTACTTCCTGTTCTTTCTTTAAAAAATCTATCACACAGGAGCTCACTTCTTTTGTCTGTTCAATAGATGAGCCTGTTGGTGTATCGATATAAACAGAAAAGGTATTATCACTTTTTCCTGGTAACATTTTTGCCAATACCATTTTGGTTGGAAACATCAAAAGTGAAAGAAAAAATGCTGCTGCTGTTAAAAAAATGACCAGATTTTTCTTTATCTTGCTCTCAAGAATACCAAAAATCAAACTTTCAAGATTTTTCATTATTTTGATCCTTCATCATCATACTTAGCATGATGGTTACCATGTTCTGGTTTTTTTAATAGTTTTAAACTTAAGTACGGTGTGAAAATATATGCTACAAACAGTGAGGCGATCAATGCAACAGGTACATTATAAGGGATAGGCTTCATAAATGAACCCATCATTCCCCCTACAAATGCCATCGGAACCATCGTCAAGATGATAGCCAAGGTTGCAACATTGGTCGGTGCACCGATCTCATCTGTTGCTTCAATAAGAAGCTCACCCATCTCTTTTTCTTCTACCCCATGACTGTGTAAGTGTCTATGAATATTCTCAATCACAATAATAGCCGCATCCACCAGTAAGCCCAGGGAGAGCAGGAGCGCAAAAAGGGTGATCCTGTTCATCGTCTGCCCCGTCATCCATGCGGTAAAAAGTGTGACTGCCAAAATGGCAGGCACTGTAAAAGTAACAATGATGGATTCTCTCCATCCCAAAGCAAATACCAGCATTAAAGCAATAATAATAATGGTAATCATAAGATGATGCATCAATTCATTTACGGCTTCATTTGCACGTTCACCATAATCTCTCGTTACAATGTATCCCATACCGATTCTTTCAAACTCTTTGTCACGTGATTGTAAAACCTTTACAATATCTTCTGCAACAAAGACAGCATTTTTACCGGCAAGTTTTGAAACAGTTAAGGTAATTTGACTTCTTTGATCACTGAACTTTGATACCTGTCCCTCATCTCCTTCCTTATGGTTTACTTTATCTTTAAAAAGTATTTCTGCTGTTTGGAAGTTTTGGATATCAACTCCTTCTTCCATCGTAGCCACATCTTTCAAATAAATCGGTGAACCCATATATTGTGCTACGATAATGTCACCAACATCCTCAACACTTTCAATGGCATTTTTTACACCAAAGATCACAAGTTTATTGTTTTCTGTTCTTCCTTTAACGTCTGGTACATCCACTGCAACAGATTCAATAGCCTGCATGATCTGCCCCAAAGAAAGATGATAGGCAGAAAGTTTCCCCATATCTACTTCAACATTGTATTGCGCTTTACGTGCACCTTTTAATGTTGTTTTTGCCACATTCTCTACTGCATTAATCCTTTGCTGTATTTTTCTTACCACTTCATAGAGTGCAATATCATTTACAGTATTTTGATCTTTAGGATAGAAAGAAACAGTCACAATAGGAATGTCTATATCAATATCAAATGGTTTCACACTAGGTTGCATTGTACCTTTTGGAAGGCTGTCCATATTTTGCATCACTTTATCATAGAGTTTCAAATTTGAGTCTTCTCTATTTTCGCCGATATAATACATGACATTCACAATACCCACATTGTCCATAGCCATACCATAGATATGTTCTATACCTCTGACTTCACGTAATTTACGCTCCAAAGGTTTCACTATGATATTTTCCACCTCTTCAGGCGTAGCCCCTGGCAAAGCAACAATGATCGCACCACCCGAGATTGCAATTTGAGGATCTTCTTCCCTTGGCATTGTATTGAGTGCTATATAACCAATAAGTAGCAACAACGCACCCAATACAACAGTCAGTGGACTATGCAAGAAACCTTTGGCAAGTTTTCCCGCTACATTAACAATTTGATATTCATTTTTATTTTCCATATTACCTACTTAATAAGAATTTTAGCATACATACCAGGATAGATAGAGCGTGCTTGAAGATCAAACTCTATTTTGATCTTAAATTTATGTGTCATTGGATTTGAACTTGGGATGATGGAAGAAATACTTCCCGTTGTAGTAAACCCTATGGAAGGGATTACAATATCCACTTTTTTATTCAAACTAATGTATTTTAATTGTGTTTCAGCTATTTCTGCAACAATTTTTAAATGACTTAGATCAGTGAGTACTACCGCAGGCATTCCAGGTATAGCCATCTCACCTTCATTGAGTCTTTTATCCACGATCACACCACTATTGGGTGCATGTATCTTCAGGTAATTATACTGATTTAAAACTTCATCTTTTTTTGCTAAAGCCTGATCAACTTGTTTTTCAGATATTTCAACCATATCTTTAAGATTCTTTTCTGCAAGTTGCAACATTTCAAACTCATACTTGGAAACCATTTTTTTCTTATAGAGTCTTTCGTGTCTGGCAAGGTTTGTCAATATATTATTATACTGGTTCTTATTCATTTGAAGTGCTAATCTTGCTTGAGATATGGCAAGATCCACTTGTCTTTCTGCAGACTCTATCTCTTTTGAATCAATTTCATAAAGTAATTGTCCTTTTTTAACAATATCTCCTTCTGCAACAGCCATATTTTTTACATATCCCATATACCTGCTGGTGATCATTTTTTGATTATCAGAAACAACCGATCCGCTTAAATGAATCTCTGATTCCTTTATAGTATTTGTTGGTGCCACAATACCGCTAACCCTTTTTTCTATGGCATGTGCCGACATTGTAATTAATGATAAACTTACTAATATCATAAACTTGTTCATAGGTTTTCTCCTTCATTCATAATACTGTTTAGTTCAAATACCTTAGTATTTCGTTCATTTTTGACTGTTAATAATGTAAGCAGTACTTCTAACTCTCTGGATTGTTTGATCAATACATCTGAGATAGACACAATGCCCTCTTTATAACGTCCTTTATAATTCTCATAAACTTTTTTAGCAAATCTTAACTGTTTTTTATAACTCTTCACATCTGCATTTTTACTCAAGATCTCTGTTTCAAGTTTCTTAACTTTCAATGCAATGCCCGATTTGGCCAATGCCACTTGATTTTGTACTTTAAGATGATTTACTTTTGCTTTTTCAAGATTGGCAGCATCTATACCACCATTAAAGATATTCCATGTCAACTGTACCCCGATAGTATAAGAATCTTTCTGCGTAAAATCATTCCATAGTTGATCATCTGCAGATCCGTACTCACCAAAGGCACCTACCGTTGGCAAATAATTTGCTTTTTCAACATTCATTGCCATTTCTGTAATCTGTAATCCCAAAAGTGCTTTTTGTATATCTATATTATTACTTTCCACTTCAGAATTATCTATACGCGGCATCGGTGCCATGTCATTGACTTTTTTGATGGAAGAAACTTCTTCATCCAATAAAAAAGAGAGGAACTGGTACGCCAGATCTTTATTGAGTTTTGCCTGATTGTACATACTTTCAGCCTCTGCTTTACGTGCCTGAACTTCAAGCATATCTATCTCCTGGGCGTATCCTTCTTTCTTCATCGATTTTACAATGGATTCCAAATGTACTATATTTTTAATGATCTTTGAGAGGTTGTGTATATAATTTTCAATCAAGGAAATATCATAAAAAGCTTTTTTTGTCTGAAAAACCTTTTCATTGATAAGATTTTGTGTATCATGCTGACTCATGCGATGTAAGGCATCTGTGATACGTCCATATTCTGTTAACTTTCCCCCGGTATAAAGAGGAAGCATATAAGAAAGTTTTGTTTGAAAATGGTTGCGTGATCCCGGATAATTCAGATCATTTGGCTGAACAGACAATATATTCGGATTCGCAGGGTTAAAATCTGAAAAACCGAAATCACCAAAAGTCGCTTCTCTGCTTTGTAACTTAAATCCAAATACATTCAAGGCATCATTGGAACGCATTCCGGCAACTGTCAGATCTAACTTACCGTAGTGATGCCCCTGAGCAGCTGTTGCTTCATAGGCTTTCATCTCTTCATTAAATCTAGATATTTTTAATTCGAGATTATTTTTTTGAAGCATTTCCAATGCTGTATTTAATTGTAGGTTTTTAATCCCGGCAGCAAGAGGCAGGGTCAATAAAAGTAAAAAAAGATACTTTTTTATCAGCATAAGAAAACTCCTGAAATTGAAATTTTGTATAAAAATTTCTTATAGATATACGCGATTATAGCAAATATAAGGCATATTAATGATTAAAAGTGTATTTTGTAATAAAAAAAATTGTAGATGTTACACTTAGGCACCTGAGTACCTAAGTTTTGTAGTACAGTTAAAGTGTAGCGTGACTTACAGAGATACATGCTTCCAAAGCACTCAATGCATCGATCACTTCTTTGCTCACCTGACCATCGGTACGTACCACAGCAAGCGCCTGCTGCTTGCTGTCTCTACCCAGTCTAAAGTCAGAGATATTCAAACCATTTTCTGCCATGATCCTACCCACATCACCGATCACACCCGGCGTGTCCGTATTTCTGAAAAAGACCATCGTACCTTTTGGTTCGACATCCAAAATATAGTCATCGATCTCAATAATACGCTGTTCCGTATCATCAAACACCGTACCTTCGATAGAAATAATCCCTTCTACCGTTGTCAGTTTGATACCCACTTTATTGGTAAATCCAGAGTTATTTGGCTGTACTTCTTTTGTGATCTCTATACCACGTTCATCAGCAACAAATTCTGCATTCACATAATTAACCTGATCACCCAAAGACTCCGTAAGCACACCGACAGTTGCAAAGGTACTCATAGACTCAAGATGGTCAGATACAGGACCTTCTGCAGTCACTTTAATAGACTTGATCGCACTTTTGGTGATCTGCGCAGATAAATGTCCGATCTTTTGGATAAGCTCCAAATATGGTCTGACAAAATCAGGCAATTCATTCTCTTTAATAGGCAGATTCAAAGCATTCGGATATGAAATACCTTTGACTGCAGCAATCGCATTTTCAGCTGCCTGGATCGCAATATTCTTTTGTGACTCTTTTGTATTGGCTCCAAGGTGAGGTGTCACAGTCACATTGTCAAGATCAAGAAGAGGATGATCTGTAGCCGGCTCTTTGTTAAACACATCGATACCTGCCATCGCTATCTTCCCTGAAGTCAATCCTTCCAAAAGTGCATCTTCATCAAAAAGACCACCTCTGGCACAGTTGATCAAAATAACACCATCTTTCATGGTAGCTATTTCATCTTTACCGATCATACCAATAGTTTCAGAGTTTTTAGGTGTATGGATCGTAATAATATCACAGGCTAAAATGTCTTCAAAGTTTTTCGTATATCCAATATCAAGATCAGTTGCTTTAGTAGAATCAACATAAGGGTCATAGGCCAGAACATCCATCTCAAATGCTTTGGCTCTCTTACCTACTCTTGAACCAATGTTACCAAAACCAATGACACCAAGCTTTTTATCTTTAAGCTCTGTTCCATACCAATCCTGTCTTCTCCAAACACGGTCAAGTTTAAGATTGTTATGTGCATAAGGAAATTTTCTTACACATGAGAGTAAATGTGCCATTGTAAGTTCTACTGCAGCAATGGTATTGGCTGTAGGTACATTCATGATCACGATACCTTGTTTACTAGAACCTGGGATATCAACATTATCAACACCCACACCGGCGCGTACCACAGCAGTAACGTTTTTAGCTGCAGCCAAAAATGCTTCATCCACATCTGTTGATGATCTTGTAATAGCAACATCTGCCAAAGGTATGATCTCAGCAATGAGTGTGTCTTTAGGCTCATCTGCTGCATTTATAAATTCTATCTCGGAGTCATTTGCTAAGATATCTAGCCCATCCTGGTGAATATGATCACAAACTACAATTGTCTTTTTTGACATAGTTTAACCTTTTTGTAAAATTTTAAGTATATAAAATAGGGGGAGTAATACGATGAGTCGTATTTCTCCGACTACTGAAGTAATCTAAAGTAATGCTGCTTGATATCACTTCAGTATTAAGAGAAACTTTGAGATTTACTCAAAGTTTCTTTTTATGGTAAATAATTATTTTTTAAGCATATCGCCAAATGCATCACCTAAAGTCATGCTGTCATCTTGATCAAGGTTGAGTTGATCCATTGCTTCTCTCTCTTCTTGACGCTCAAGTCTTTTAACAGAAACTCTGATTCTGTCAGTATTACCATCGATAAAAGAAATACAACCTTTGATCTCTTGACCTTTTTCGATCTCGTCGAATTTAAGAGGATGAAGATCTTCTGTTCTGATAAGTGCATCAACATTGTCTTCAAGTGCAATAAATACACCAAAGTCTTTTTTGTCTTTTACTGTACCAGTGACAATAGCACCGTTTTTATGTGTTTCAGCATATGCTTTTACAGGAGACGCTTCAAGTGCTTTTTTACTTAATGAAATTTTACCTGCATCTTTATCGATCTTGATGATCTTCACTTCAACCTCATCACCCACTTTGAGTTCAGATTTTGCATTTTGAGATTTGTCCCAGGAAATTTCCTGATTATGAAGAAGACCTTCTACTGTACCTACTTTAACAAATGCACCAAAATCAGTAATAGATGTTACTGTACCGGTTACCACATCACCCACTCTGTTTGCAGACAAGAATGCATCCATTGGTTTAGGAAGAAGATTTTTAAGACTTACTCTAAGTCTTCTACCTTCTTTATCTATTTCGATCACTTCAACATTGATGTCAGAGTTATTTTCGAGGTAATCTTTAGGATGTTTAACATTTTTGTCCCAAGAAATTTCAGATACGTGAAGAAATGCTTCAAGATCTTCACCAAGATCAACAAATACACCATAAGGCTCAATATTAGAAACAGTAGCAGTTACTGTATCACCTACACCGATGATAGCATCAATATCAGCCCAAGGATCAGGGTTAGCATCTTTAATAGAAAGTGAAAGGTGTCTTTTCTTTTTATCGTACTCAAGAGCGATAACATTCACTTCATCGCCTTCAGCAAAATATTTAGAAGGGTTTACAGGCCCTTTGTGAGAGATTTGTGAATAGTGAACAAGACCGTCCATACCACCAACATCCACGAACATACCGTAAGAAGTGATTTTCTTAATTGTTCCAACTACAGGCTCTTTGTTCTCAAGTAATGCGCCAACGATCTCATCAGTTTTAGCTTTATCACGCTCAATAAGTTCTTTTCTGGAAACAACTACTGAACCTTTATCTTTATCTACTTTAACGATAACTGCTTTAACTTTTTTACCTTTTGGATCTATTTTTGAAGAAAGGTAAGAGAGTGTACGTGGCATAAAGAATTCCAAACCATCCACTTCAACAACGTATCCGCCTTTGTTTGTCTTCGTTACAATACCTTCGATAATATACTCTTGCTCTTCATCATACTCAGCGATAAATTCGTTAAGTGCTACTTTTGCCTGTGCTGCTGTGTGAGAGATACGACCTCGACCCATAGTGACAACATCTATTGTATCACCTACGTTGAAAGTAACATTACCTTCTTCATCTCTAATCTCATCAAGCGTAAGGTTAGCATCTCTACCACCACCAATATCTACTACTGCTAGATTATCATCTTCATCAATCTTAACGATTGTACCTGTAACTAAATCACTTTTTGATTCTGACTTCTTGAACGATTCCTCGAGCATCGCCTCAAAATCTACTTCTTCTATTTCGATATCTTCGAACTTCATACCTATCCTTATGTGTGCCTAATTTTGCGGTATTATACCCGTTTTTTTTATAAGAATGCTTACTTTTGAAAGCTGAGAAAGTTACGTTCACGCGAGGTGTTCCGTCAGGAATCACTCGTGCAAGGTGTCTGTTTTAAGTTTACTATCGTTTTTTTGAAGAGAAAATTAGGAAGAAATACTCTCAAAAACTTCAAAGTAAGTAGGGAATGTTTTCGTCGTACACTCTGGTTCATTGATGGTCACAGAGGCCGGATCCAGTGCTAAAAGAGAAAAACACATCGCCATTCTATGGTCATCATACGTGTCAATAGCCGCATGTTTAAGTACTTTAGGTGCTGTGATCTTCAGATAATCTTCACCCTCTTCTACCTCAGCCCCCACTTTGCGTAATTCTGTAGCCATGGCAAAAAGTCTATCTGTTTCTTTGACACGCCAGTTGTAGATATTACGCAGTGTGGTTGTACCCTCGCAAAAAAGTGCTGTAGTAGCAATGGTCATCGCAGCATCAGGTATGTGATTGAAGTCCATATCTATTGCACGAAGTGCATCTCTTGTCACAGAAACATACGTATCTCCCCACTCAACTCTTGCACCCATTTTTTCTAAAACATCAACAAATTCTACATCTCCCTGTATGCTGTCTCTACCGATACCTGTTACTTTTACTGTGCCACCTTTGATGGCTGCAGCAGCTAAAAAATAAGAAGCAGAAGATGCATCCCCTTCTATCATAAATGTATCCACTGCTTGATAGGTCTGTCTACCCTTTATACTAAACGTTTCATAATTATTATTCTCTACAGCAACACCAAATGTTTCCATAATATGCAAAGTGATATCAATATAAGGTTTAGAAACAAGCTCTCCGATAATAGAAATGGTCATATCTTCTTTTGCCATAGGAGCTGCGAGTAAAAGTGCTGTTAGGAATTGACTTGAAATTGCCCCTTCTATCTGCACTTCTCCGCCATTCAAACCATGTGCTTCTATTTGAAGAGGAGGATAACCTTCTGTCTCTTTATAGCTAATATCTGCTCCAGCCTGTCGCAAAGCATCCACTAAATGTCCTATGGGTCTCTCTTTCATACGGGGTTCCCCGGTAAGCAGGTATGAACCTTCACCCAAACACAATGCAGCGCAAAGCGGTCTCATAGCTGTTCCTGCATTTCCTAAAAACAATTCATGAAACATGTCAGAGTTTATAGGGCCGTTGTTACCAACGATCGTACACTCTGTCTTATTTGCAGATAAGGTATACTTAATGCCAAGTTGCTTCAATGCATTCAGCATATGTCTTGTATCATCACTCTCTAAAAGATTGGTGATCTTTGTCGTTCCTTTAGCTAAAGCAGCCACTAACAAAGCTCTATTGGAAAGACTTTTTGATCCTGGAAGATTTATCTCTCCCTCTACTTTAGAAATAGGTTTGAGTGTTAAAGTATTCATGAAATCTCATCTACTTTCTGCATTTCCTGAATTTTATTGATCACATTTTGTACGATCCAGTCAGGCGTAGATGCACCGGCAGAAATACCACAAAGTGCTTTCCCCTCAAACCAGCTTGATTCAAGTTCTTTTTCATTCTCTATCAAGTAACTGTCATTACAGTCACGTTTACAAATGGAGTGTAATTGTTTGGTATTGGAAGAGTGTTTTCCTCCGATGACTATCATGATATCAGCATCTTTAGCCAGTACTGACGCGGCATCCTGATTTTCGAATGTTGCATTACATATAGTATTAAAAACCCTGATCTCTTTACGGGTCAGCATCAACGCATTTACGATCTTGGCAAAATCTTCAGGTTTTTTAGTTGTTTGGGAAACCACTGCCACCTTCCCTTTAAGAGGCAGTTCATCCAACTCTTCGGGTTCAAGTACAATAAAAGCATCATTCAGATCTACTGCATAACTTACAACACCTTTGATCTCCGGATGATCTTTATCTCCAAAGATCACGATACTGTAACCTTCTTGGCTCATTTTCTCTACAATATGCTGAGGAGTTGTCACATAGGGACAAGTAGCATCTATCACTTTATGGTCTTGTTTTTTTAACTCTAAGAGTTCATTTTTTGGGATACCGTGTGTACGTATCACCACTGCGTCATCCGTATGAATATCATTCAGGTTTTCGGCAAGACCAATATTAAATCCTACTTTCAATCTGTCAATCTCATCCTTATTGTGAATGAGCGGACCATAAGTCACAGACCCTTGGTGTTCTTCTGCTATTTCAATAGCCCGTTTCACACCGAAACAAAATCCATAACTGGATGCTAATTGTATTTTCATGATATTATCTCAACTCTGCTTTACACTCTTTTTCAAGTGCTGTCATAATATCACTCATTATCATTTCAATATCTGCATCTTCCAGTGTTTTATCCATAGATTGGATAAAGAAACGTACGGTAAGACTCTTTTTATCCCCTAACTTCTCATCTTCATAGATATCTACGGGATAAATATCTTTAAGCATTGGAAGGTCCAGTGCATTCAGGACCTTCGCTACTTCATAATAGTGCATCGACTTATCTATCACGACAGACAGATCTTTGTAAACTCCCTGGAACTTAGAGATAGGTGTTGCATTGATATGTCTAGGCAAGAACGCATCAAAATTAAGTTCTGCGATGAATGTTTCAGGTATCCCAAAACTTTCCTGAACTGTAGGATGAAGCTTAGAGATAAATCCGCAGGTTTTGCCATCTACAATAACGTCTGCTGACTGGTAAGGGTGAATAAGTCCATTTGTAGCCGTACAAGATACAAGTTCAAATGCACCGACCACTGCACCGATCTTTTGTGTAAATGAAGCAAAATCTATCACTTGCGGTTTACCGGCATTTCTTACATTCTCACCTTCAAGATGTCCGGAGAAGACAAAAGAGAGCACATCACTCTGCTCTCTCTTAGAGTCAAACACTGCACCCATTTCAAAAAGTGGGATAGATTTTTTTGTGTAACTCACATTACGTTTTACAGCATTGAGCAAGTTCACCAAGATCGTAGATCTGAGTGTGTTAAGTTCTTCTGCTATAGGGTTCGCAAGTTCAAGTGCTTCCTCTAACGTTGAAAAGCCA
>JGI24024J18818_10000241_pt1 | contig 18843 bp, 15 predicted proteins | sample Cruoilmetagenom2_FD_18818 | JGI IMG/M metagenome (IMG submission 18818) | reverse complement strand
TCGAGTACGAACCGGGTGTCGTCATCGATCTCAAACGGGCCATCAATCGTCTGACCCCGCCCGGAGATGACTACGAACACGAAAAAGCCTGGCACGATGGTAATGGTCACAGCCATGTCCAGGCGGCACTGATGGGACCGTCCATTAGCCTGCCGGTTCGCGGAGGGCGGTTGAAAACCGGCACCTGGCAGCAAGTGGTAGCCATCAACCATGACAACAGTTCCCGCCGCCGGAACATCGAGGTCACGATAATCGGGATACACGCTTAAACCAACTTATAAGAGGTTGATGCCGGCATGGGGTGAAAGGAGTTATAATTAAATTGAAGTATGGAGGACAACCTATGCTGGTGATGACCAAATCATATATGACGTAAATTCAGATTGTTGGATAGTTGGTATTGTCTCATTCAATCACCATCTTTTCCATGTTAAGATTTATTAGCGTAATCAACGATTCATGGAAAATTTTTCAACCGCAGCATATTGTGTCTACCTTATAGCCGAAAATCATCAAGTTAGACTGAGCATACAATTGTATCAAAAGGAAGGTGTACGGCCATCATGAGTACAGCCCTTTTAAGTATTTTATCTGGAATAGCAGCTATGTTTGGATGGGGAATATACGATTTTTTAGGAGGTGTCTATTCCAAACAGATAGGACCTTTTAAATCTTTCTTTTGGTCACAACTGGCAGGTTTGATATTTACCCTTCTGCTTATATTCATTTTTGCAATAAGCCTCAACGTCCCTGTTCTGGTAATCATCTTGCTCCCAATCGCAGCAATTATCTATTCTGCGGGGTACCTGTTTTTTTTTAAAGGCTTTGAGATAGGCAACGTATCGATTGTTGCCGCAACCATGAACCTGTGGGCTGTATTCACAATGCTGTTTGCCTTTATCTTTATGGGCCAGCGGCTTTCACCAATGCAGTCATTAGGTGTCTTTATGATTATTTCCGGTGTTTCTTTAGCATCCTTAAATTGGAGCGATATTAGAAATCATCGATTTCAACTGTCGTCAGGTGTCAGAGAAACAGTTTTCGGGGCTTTTTTCTTTGGTGTCTTTTGGAACGTCAGCGAGGTTATATCTGAAGAAATCGGGTGGCTGTTAACGACCCTATTGGTGAAATTCGGGATTATCTTGTTCTTGCTGCTCTTTTCTTTTCTCATAAAGCGAGAGCTTGACTTGACTAAAGCCACCACCAAAACAAAATGTATGGTTGCATTAATGGGTATTATTGAGGCAGGAGCGGTTGCAATCGTTAATTACGGATTAACGATCGGGGATGCAATATTAATTACGCCGATAGCTTCCGCCTTGTCGATCGTGACCATAACGCTGGCCATTATTTTTTTAAAGGACAAAGTCACAAAACTTCAAGGGCTTGGAATCCTGACAGCTGTTGCAGGAATAATTGTTACCGCTTTCTAAATTACGCCTGAATTTTCTTTTGATACATTCAGGATTGAAACCAGGTATGTCTCCATCAACGAAGTGAGAAACTTCTGAAAAGCTGTTATACTATATATTGGCATTCTCATTATCAATAAAAAGTGAAGATTCCTGGCACAAGTCTTTCAGAGCCAGTGGTGACATCCAACGAATCATTATCCTACTGTAATGATTGGTTATTATTATACCCATTTCATATCTGACTTGTGATCGAACAGGCTTTTTCTGCTATTTCAGGTGTTTTTCGGACTACCCGATGATTTTCTTGCTGAAGGTCGTCAGGAATTGCTGCCACAGCACCGCGAGGGATTGTGATAGCTGCTCGTAACCAAGCTGTTTTTTAGACAGATTCTCTTCCAAAGGATGAATTCTTTTCATTTCATTCTATCATTTCACCCGACAATATACGTTCCCGTCCCCACGGCAATCAGCAAATCCTGATCATTATGCAATTCCATCCGTGTAACGGCAACCTTGCGGCCGGTGCGCATCATGTTGCTCCGGGCACGGAAATATTTCCCCCGGCCGGGTCTGAGATAATCGATGCGCAGATCAATCGTACCGATCCGGGCCAGTCGTTGGGCCATTTCATCCTTTGGCGATCCGATCATCCGGTTCAGGACCCCGACCGATGCCAGCATACCACCGGCCGCATCCAAAACAGCCGATATCACCCCTCCGTGCAATATCTCCTGCACATAATTCCCCACCAGATCGTCTCTCATCTCGAAGCCGAGAACAGCCTGATCCAGATCCAGGGATTTAACCTGAACCCCCAGCAGCCGATTGAATGGAATCCGGTCCTCGTAGACTTTTATTGCGATTTCAATCAGGGAATCAATGCCTTGATTTGAGTTGTTTTTCATATAGTTATATCCTATTATCTAATGTAATAGTTTATTCTGGTAACAGGTCTTTTTCATTCAATTGTTGCACCCACTGATCATATACGGAAATATTGGCGGTGGTGTGATAGTCGGTGTAATAATCGCCGCTCCCGATCCTTCGAATAACATCAAAGGCCTGGTCATCTCTTGGAATGTAGAGGGGCTTTAAAGCCGTATGACCGGCGTTATTTCGTTGATATTGCCGCTGGGCTTCACAATCTTTGATAAAGGCCGCTTCACTGAAAAAGTTAAGGTTGTCCAGGGCGCCAAAACAATGTCTGGCATTGTGGATTCCGAAGTCGCACAGAATATACCGCCCACGGATGCCGTCCTCAAGGGCCTTGCTTCCGGGCGCTTTCTCCTCGGTGCTTCCACCGGACTGGACCGGCGGAAGGCCGGTCAGCCACATGTTGAGCCTGGCCACGGCGACGTTGAGCAGGTCCATGGCGTCATGGGAGTAAGCCAGATTGCCGGCCGGCCGGGTGGGACAGGGCATTCCGCCATGCATGCATAAAATACCCGGATTCACCGTCTGGGCGACAGCCAGCATAAACATCACCTCCGCATGGGTAATGATGATACAGGCTTCCGGTGCCTGGCTGATCAACTCGTCGATATTCATCCTGACCGGATCCCCCCTATANGTGATGAGACCTTTGAAAAAATGCAAACCCCATCATAGCCACCTTTGTACATACCACTGNAATTAGACCAGCATCTTTTTACGCTCGGCATCATAGAGGACACGATCTGCTTCGAGTGTGACCGGATAGGTTTCCCGGTAGCTTTCAATTCCGAACTCGCCTCCTTCGTCAATCAATTGAACGGGAATATAGCCGTAACAGATCGTTTTTCCGATGGTATGCCCGTAGCCGGTACTGGTGGTCACACCGATGACTGTATTGTCATGGATAATTGGCGCACTACCCTGAATCATTACCGGCTGATCCGCCTGAAGGGTAAACGAGCACAATTGAACCTTCGGTCCGGCGTCCTTTATTTTCGAAAGTGCCGACCGACCGATAAAATCCGTTTTGTCCAGGGCGACACAAAATCCCAGGCCGGCATCGAATGGCGTATACTCAGGCGTCAGTTCCGAACCCCAGTCAGCATACCCTTTTTCAAGATGCATGGAAGCGATGGTACGATAACCGGCGTTTTTAATGCCGAGATCCTGGCCGGCCTCCCAGAGACTTTCATAAACATGGACAGCAAATTCTATGGGTATGTAAAGCTCATAGCCCAGTTCTCCAACGTAAGTTACGCGAAATGCCATGATCGGAGCATGTTCGACCGTGAATTGTTTGCAAGTACCGAAAGGAAAGCCTTCGTTGCTGATGTCGGCATGCGTTAATTTCTGCAAAAGACCCCTCGATTTCGGTCCAATAACATTAATAACCGCATAGGCCGAAGTCACTTCTTTAACTGAAACAGAACCGTCAGACGGCAGGCGATTTTCCATCCACCATAAGACGCGTAATCCAAAGGCCGTGCCCACAACCAGAGTGAAAATATCTTCAGCCAATCTTCCCATCGTTAAGTCACACTCGATGGTGCCCCTTTCGTTACACATCTGGGTGTAGATAACCTTTCCGACGGGTTTGTCAATCTCATTGGCACACAGTCTATTCAAAAAGGCCAATGCACCGGGGCCTTTCACTTCGAATTTGCAGAAGGATGACTGATCAATAAGTACTACGTTCTCCCTGGCATTTTTATGCTCGGCAGCTACATGTTCAAACCAGTTAGGAATCTCAAAGGTGAGTTCATCTTTGGGCTCCATCCCCGGGGGGGCAAACCAGTTGGGACGCTCCCATCCATACTTGGCTCCATAAACCGCACCTTTTTCTTTCAACGGAAAATAGAGGGGACTGCGTCTGACACCTCGTGCAGACATATGTTCCTCGCTGGGCCAATGAATGGTGTAATGTTTGCCGTATAATTCTCTGGTCCTTTCGACATTATATTTCCGGCTTTTGTGGTAAGGACCGAAACGTCGGATGTCCAACGGCCAGATATCCATGCTGGGCTCACCTTCGATGATCCACTCGGCCATCATACGACCGGCCCCACCACCAGCGGCAATCCCGAAGGCGTTGAAACCCACGGCCACAAAGACATTGTCTCTTTCAGGTGCCGGGCCCATGATCGCATCGCCATCCGGCGTGAAACCCTCCGGACCGTTAACCAATTCGCGAATACCGGCTTTTTCCAGACAGGGTGTCCGCTTCCAAGCTGGTTCAGCCAGCTGGAGAAAATGATCGAAATCGGAATCAAGCAAATTGGAGTTAAACTCATTGGGTACCCCGTCGATTCGCCAGGGGATACCGTTTCTCTCATAGCCACCCATCACCAATCCGCCGACCTCTTCTTTGTAGTAAATCAAATTGTCCTTGTCCCGGATCGTCGGTAGTTTCGACGGCAGATCCTTAATGGGATTTGTAATGGCATACTGATGCATGAAGGGTACCACCGGCGTGTTGATTCCCAGCATCTCACCGACTTGATATCCCCACATCCCGGTACAGTTCACTAATATTTCACACTTGATATCGCCATCATGTGTTTTGACGGTGGTCACCCGGTTTTTGTCAAATTCAAATCCGGTTACCAGGTTATTGCGATAAATCTTGGCGCCCCGATTGCGAGCCCCCTGGGCCAATGCCTGGGTGATACCCGAGGGATCGGCCTCGCCATCGGTCGGCATGTAGGCAGCGCCAATGATACCGTCCAGTGCAACAATCGGACAAAGGTCGTAAGCTTCCTGAGGTGTTATTATATTCATTTCCAGCCCGAAACTGCGTGCGGTGGTGGCACCTTTTTTCAGTTCGTACATTCGTTCCCTGGTGCTCGCCAAGTGCAGGCAGCCACTTTTCTTCCATCCGGTTGCAAGGCCAGTTTCCGCTTCAAGTTGTTCGTACAAGCTGACGCTGTACTGCAGCATGCGGGTAATGTTTCTTTCCGACCGCAATTGACCCACAAGGCCGGCAGCATGCCATGTGGATCCGCTGGTGAGTTCTCCTTTTTCGATCACAACCACATCCTTCCATCCCATTTTGGTTAGATGGTAGGCCGTGCTGCACCCGACGATCCCACCGCCGATAATAACAACCTGAGCGCTGTCCCGCATGATCCCTCTCCTTTAAAGTTTCATATTATTGTTTTTCGGCCGACAGACTGCCCGTCTTTTCGGCAGCTTGTCGATCGAATTTGGCCTTTCTGTTATCGCAATCCTTACGTGGACATAGTTGACAGCTGATAAATTTTTCACGGGTTGGAAAAAATATTCCCGATTCCGACTTGGCAGGAAGCATGAGAAAGACTTCCGTCAGTTTCACTCCAATGGCGGTTTCAACATCGCCAAGAATGGAAAATAGCGATCCCTGCTCCGTCAGCGGCCAATCTTCCAGGGATCCCGGTGCCATACTCGACAGACATGCAAAACCGTACACAGCCTGCAAATGATCTTCAAGTTTTTTCAAGAGCGTGTGCAAAGCCACATTGGCGACCGTATCCAGATAGAACTGATCGAGAAAGTCACCGGTGCTCTTGATTTTTTCTACCAGTTTTTCTCCGATGGTGACGACATACGGAAAAACCGGCTCCGAACCGTCCAGTTGTTGGCTTAAAATGCGGCTCTTCAGGCGAACTGGACCAATATGAACGATATTCTCTTGTTTGGAAGTGATCGAGCACACCCTAAACGCCGCCCTGGGATGAATGAGTGGCCAGGCACTCTCAATAATACGGTTAACCCGCTGCCATTCTTTTTCCTTCCTGATATGTAATCTTCTCCGGATTTCCCCGAAGTTCGGATCCAGTTGTATGGATTCAAGAATTTCCACTGCTACCCCCACTGGTTATTCGCAGCCACTATCGGCCAAAGCTGATAGCTTGGTCAGCTGACATGGCTTTGTTTAATGAATTCGACTCGCCAGCCCTTAGAGACCGCCGTACATTAAATATCGAATATTGAGCAAAGAACCGCAGAATTACGAAGGGGTCACCTCGACATTCGATATTCCTTGTTCGACATTCTGCGGTTTTCGGTCTCTTTGCGCATACTAAAAGACTTCGCCTGAAGACGAGGTTTTTTCTCCCATTCCCCGAAGGGGACAATAAAATGACCACATGGTGAAAGCGCCTTTTCAGGATGGATGCACTTCCAACCCCATCTCCTTNAATTCTACACGGACCTCATCCAGTNTTTCCAGATACNCATCGTTAACAATTTTCCCGGTTTTTAAATCATAAACCTGTTCGTATCTGAATCCCGGTGNCGGGGTCTTGATGAGCTTTTCATATTTTTCGAAAAATTTCCGAGCCAGGGGNTCGGCTTCTNTACGGGACAGTTTAGCCGTTGCCAGACCCAGTTCAGCGTGGAACTGGTGGTCCCTGGGAAGGAGGGAATCCGGTTCCACCGATTTGGCGGGATGCCCTGAAAAGATGTTTCCCCCCGCGGGCACCACGGAAAGCATATAAGCGGCCATTTCATGATGAACCATCCGGGTTCCAGCGCCGCCGCCAAGATACGGCAGATTGACCACCGGGTACCGCATATTGCGGGCATTGGCCTGGTTCGATATTCCGATCGCCCAAAGCAGTGGTTTCGTCGAGGAAATTCTCAAGCCCTGGTTAAGAGGGGCATTGTAATGGTAGCTGCCGCGGTAGATGAGCGCCCCCATAATTAAATAGCAAGTGGCCAGAACGGCAACGCCTTCCGCCCCACCGGCATATCCCCCGAAAAGCGGGGTGGAAGTAGAACCGATATTGGCACTGATACTGTTAAAGTAGGCCACTTTCTGTAAGGCCTCGTAGTTCACCATCATTTCGGAGAGAAAATCGATGAGAAATCCATCACTGCATCGCAAACCGAATTGGGGGGATGCTGCCGCAATCATGGAGACCGAGTTTGAAGCGGCCGAAATACCATTGATGATGGGAAGCCCGGCACGCCCGGATCTCCGGATCCCCTCCCGGGCCAAACCAACCGTTTTAATGGCCGCCAGAAGCTCCTGGGGAGATCGCACCCTGGCGTCCTTGCCCCGAAGATGCAAAATGGATGGAACGCTTAAGGAATTGACAATATTAATGCTTGCCAGGCCTTCCACGGTATCGAGATAAATTTTTTCATCGGTGGTGTAAATGCCGCCGCCCACATGAACCCAGGGCACGGAATCTTCATCCACATCCCGCCCAAACATGGTTTTCGCTTCCCGCCCCTCACCGAAGCGGGCTTCTTTGGGTGCCTGCTCCACGGCTATCAGCACTTCCTCGCGGGAAAATTCCATCACCCGGTTGGTGTCGGGACAATAGGTCCCTGCTTCGACAAAAAGATCCACGGCCGCTTGAAACACGCGGTCGGCCAGGTCGTTGTCGGTGTTCACAATAGTCTGTTTATCCCACTTAAGCTTATACCGATCGATAATCTCACTTAACTTGGGGACAAACCGTTTCATATAATAGTCGGTGTCCGGGATTAAAAGACCGGTATCCGCCCGATCGAAAACATCAATTAAATCCAGCATTATTGATCTCCTGTTCTTAGTAAACAAATGATCGGGCCAGATCCACGGCGCCATAGGCGTTTTCGGCGTAACCATCCGCGCCCATTTGATCCGCCCAGTCTTTGGTCACGGCACCCCCGCCCACAATCACCTTGAATTTACCCCGCTTGCCCTGTCCTTCAAGTACTTCGATGACATCTTTCTGCCCCACCAGAGTCGTGGTAAGAAGCGCGGAAAGGGCAATCACATCGGCATTGACTTCTTCCGCTTTAAGGATAAACGCAAACGGATCGACATCGACACCCAGGTCATGTACGCTAAAGCCGGATGTTTCCATGAGGAGCTTGACGATGTTTTTACCGATATAGTGCATATCGCCCTTGACCGTTCCGATAACCACGGTTCCTCTTTTCTTAACGGCCAACCCTTTCTCCTGGATTTTAGGTTGTAGCAGTTTCATCGCTTCTTGGAAAATCTGGGCGGATTTCATCAGCTCGGGAAGAAAGATTTCTTCATTTTCAAACTGCTCACCGATCTTGTTGAGACCGGGGAGCAATCCCTTTTCGACTACTTCAAGTGGATCGGCCCCTGTTTCCAGAATTTTTTCGGCACCCGCAACGACTGCTTCCTGCTCAAGTTCTAGCATGGCTTTGCAAAGATTGTTTATTCCTACATTATAATCCATTTACGGCTCCTTTATACTAAAATTCAAATGTTTCCGCGGCAATCAGGTTGGCCATCAGGCAATGATAACACTCACCTTTAAAGATTCCAGTTCTTTCTGAAAATCACCCGGTATTTTCCGATTTGTTATCAGCACATTAATACACTTGAGGGGAGCAATCGACACCTCTCCAACCCGACCGAACTTGGTATGATCCGCCATGACGACGACCTGACCCCGGGTATGGTGAATCATGCTGCGTTCAATTACGGCGATTTCAAGATTCGGGGTGGTCATGCCCGCGCCAAGACTCAGACCATCGGCACCTAGGAACAGCTTGGAGGCATTGATCTGACGGATGATTTCCATGGTCAATGGACCGGACAGGGCATAGGTGGCGGCATCATACCTGCCGGCCAGCAAGATCAGCTCGGCGGCCATATCCCCTGTCTCCGATATTACACCCAGATTATTGGTGAATATGGTAAAGGGCATTCCCGGTTCCACGTAACGGACAACTTGCGATGCCGTGACACCTTCGCCGATGTAAATCATGTCGTGGGGTTGGATCAAAGCGGCGGCACGTTTGGCGATCGCCCGCTTTTCCCGAGGGTTGACTTCGGTGCTGCTTTGATAATGAAATTTGCCGGCCACACGCTCCTGTCTGAAAACGGCGCCCCCATGGGTCCGTTCCACAAGGCCTTGTTGTTCCAGCACATCCAGGTCACGGCGGATGGTCATTTCCGATACGCCCAGCAATTCGCTTAAATACGAGCTGCGGACGGTAAACTCTTCCCTGAAAATATCAATTATCCGTTGCTGTCGCTCAGCCGGGAGCAGTGTATTCATATATATTCCCATATACAATGTTAGAATTTGTTGTCAAGTGTTAATTTTTAAAATAAATCGATCAGATAAAAATAGCTTAAGAATCGAAATCGATGGCATCACGAAATTATGGCCGCTGGAATCATATACATTTTATATTACTGTTATTTATATAGATTATACAATTTTCATGTTTTCCGCTTGACAACATGGCCGTCTGGAATGTATAAAGTTATATTGAATAAACTCTATTTATAACCTACCATAAATTAACATTTTCCAAAGGTCTCTTAGGGGAACGGCAAGAACCATACCGATTTCAACCTTCCGGGTTGGAATGTCTATAAACATGTCTGTAAACAGTAGAAAGGAGGCTGATAGCACAGGTAAAGGAAAAAGAAATTGTCATACATAAAAAGGAGGGGTTAATAATGAAAATTCGAAAAAGATCGTTTGTATTTATTCTTGCGACCTCAATCATCTCTATGTTTCTCATATCAGGATCCGCTCTGGCCGAGGGCGTTCTTAAAGTTTACACCCATACCGACATAAGCGAAATGGAAAAATGGGCGCCGGCAGCCGAAAAGGCGATTGGTGCAAAGATTCATTGGAGTCCAAGGATGTCTTCCAATGAGCTATGGAGTCGAGTCGAAGCCGAAGCACCGAATTTTCAAGCGGATGTGATCTGGGGATTTATGAATATGCAGGCCATGATTGGCACCGTGAAGGACTGGTTTATTCCATACAATTCCCCCGCCTGGAAAGAAATTCCGGCAGAATTCAAGGACCCCGACGGTTTCTGGTACGGGTTTAACTACTGGTTTGCCGCAGCCGTGGTGAACACCGACCTGCTCAAAAAGAAAAATCTGCCGAAACCCGTATCCTGGACTGACATGATGAATCCCGTGTATAAAGGCGAATTGGTAATGCCTAATCCCGGAACTTCCGGCACCGCCTTTCTTTCCGTTTCAGCGATGATGCAGATATTCGGCGAAGAAAAAGGATGGGAACTGCTTGAAGGAATGAACAAAAACGCCGGTCAGTACACCAAATCCGGCAGCGCGCCGGCTAAACTGGTGGCTAACGGAGAATATGCCCTCGGTATCAGTTGGGACCATGCCATTTACAGCCGCATGGAAGAAGGTTTCCCGATTGAAGGGATCATTCCATCTGAAGGCACCGCCTATGACCTTGATTCCGTTGCCATCCTGAAAGGATGCAAAAACCTTGAAGCCGCCAAAAAACTAATCGACTGGATCGCTTCCAAAGAGGCGATGGAATTAGTCGGCCAGACCCGTTCCAAGGTCACCCTTCCCGGGGTTTCCGGAAAGGTGAAATTCATGCCGAAACTTATCAAATACAATGCGGTTTGGGCCGGAGAGAACAAAAAGCGTATCATGACAACGTGGAAGGAGAAGTTTCAGAAGTAATTTTTCTTCCCATCCATTGAATTCATGACAGGTGGCTCTGCTTTGAAGTGATTCCAAAATTGTAGATCAGGTTCAAGGTCAAGGTGGTCCGTTGGATTTAACCGGAAGAATATATTTAATATTTCGAGGATTTAATTCAAATGACCAACGCCGAGATTGGGCCTGAGATGCAATTTTGAAACCGCTTCTAGCGAAACCGCCTGTCGACTTTATCCCCATCAGCAAGCCTCAACTACACACCTCTGAATAAGTGAAACCTTTGAAAAGCGAGAGTTATTTTACAAAACTGACCGAAGATACACGGCGGTTTTTTCGCAGCCCCGGCCTAGTGGCCGTGACAACCGTGGCGGTTATACTCATCTTCCTGTTTATTGTTTTCCCCATCGGTTCGGTTCTGGAAAAAAGCTTTACCGTGGGCTATCCCACGGTAACCATCCGCATTCATCATCACATCTCATCCGCCGATGACCTCGAAGAAAAACTGATTCACCCTCTACTTGCCGCCCTGAAGTCCGTACCCGGCCAAATAAAATCGCGGGTGGTTCATGAAGACGACAAGACCGTTTCCATCATGCTTAGATTTGAAAAAATCTGGGATGATCTAAAAGGGGTCAACGATTCCAAGCGTGCCATCCGGCCGATTGAGGATAAAATCGCCCCCTATATCGATCGGGTAAAATACAAGTTGGGAAAGGTACGGATTCACAGCTTAGAAACCTATAAAGATTTTTTCGGAAGCTCCCTCTACTGGCATTCCTTGCGAAACAGCATCATCCTTGCCGTTGTTTCCACAACCACAATCATCATCATCGCTTTCTGCTTTTCCTATTTGGGCTTGAGAGGCCCGCGCCGATTCAGAGGTCCGTTGCGGGTGCTGAGCCTCGTTCCGCTGGTCGCACCGCCTTTTATCTTCTCGCTTTCTCTGATCCTGCTTGGTGGCAGATCGGGCGTCATTACGAAACTATTCAATCTGGATTTTAATCTCTACGGCTGGCCGGGGGTCATCCTCGCACAGGTGATTACATTTCTACCCCTGGGGTACCTGATGATCGAAAATGTGTTGAGATCGCTGGGGACCAACGTGGAAGATGCTGCCATGGATATGGGAGCGAGTGATTATGATATTCTTTTTAAAATTACGATCCCCTTGTCGTTTCCGGGCATATTAAAGGCGGCCTTACTTGTCTTCCTCATGTCTATCTCCGATTTCGGAAACCCCATGCTGATCAGCGGCAATGTCCATTTTCTTGCAACCGACGCCTATCTTTACTGGATCAGCGAAAATAATCTCGAAATGGCCGCTGTATTTTGTGTTTTCCTAATTATCCCCAGCATGCTCATGTTCGTCATTCATGAATTCATCCTGAAGGGAAAATCGTTCACAACCATCGGAGGCAAGCCTCAGCTTGTTGAAGAAAGGCCCATATCCGATAAGATACTCTATCCAATGCTGGTTGTCGTCGGACCGGTCTCTCTGTTGATCGTCGCCTGTTTCGGCATGATATTTCTGGGCGCCTTCACAAAAATCCTGATGATTAACAACACATTTACATTGGAACACTTCAGCAGTCCCAATGGGGTCCGGGCACTGATCACCAGCTTAAAATTCGCCCTGTCCGCTGCCTGCATTGCCCCATTAATCGGCGTTACCCTTGCCTACATCTTTATCCGGAAACGGGTCCCGTTCAAAAGAGCGCTGGAGTTTTTGTCTCTGCTCGGTTTTGCTGTCCCGGGGACAGTGATGGGTGTGGGCTACATCCTCGCATTTAATGCCCCACCCATAAAATTGACCGGCACATTCATCATCATGATTATAAATGAAGCTTTCAGGAATCTATCCGTAAGCCTGGAAGCAGGATCAAGCAAGCTCCATCAGATCGATGTGGCCATTGAAGAGGCTGCCTTTGATATGGGGGCCAGCGCCATGAAGACCTTTTTCAAAATCGTTTTTCCCCTGATCAGCTCGGCGCTTCTTGCAGGGTTTATCTATACCTTCATGGTGGGAATGATCGCCGTCAGCGCCGTTATCTTTCTGATCTCGCCGGGCAACAATCTGGCGGCCCTCTANATCCTGGCCGTCGCCGAGCAGGGAATGCTCGGCATGGCCTGTGCGATNTCCATCATGCTGATCGCAGTTGTTCTGATGTGCCTGGGAGCTTTAAAACTTGTTGCCCGATACACTCAAACTGAAGTTTATTAAAAGGATTGTCTCTTATGGTTGGTCATGACAGTTCAACGATACTGGATATACAAAATATCAAAAAGCGATTTGGCCGGATGACGGCGATCGATGATGTCTCCTTCTCACTGGTAAAAGGAAAGTTGGTAACTTTTGTGGGGCCAAGCGGATGCGGTAAAACAACCCTGCTTCGAATGATCAGTGGTTTGACCGAGCCGACCGAGGGCAGAATTATTCTCGATGGAGAGGATATTACATTTTTACGCGCCAATGAAAGGGATACGGCCATGGTATTTCAGAACTATGCGTTGTTTCCCCATCTGACCGTTTCTCAGAACATCGGATTTGGCCTTCAAATCACGAAGAAGCCGAAAGATGAGATAAAAAGAGAAGTGAACCGGCTTCTCGAACTTGTACAGCTTGAAGGACTTGGGGGTAGAAAACCTCAGCAGCTGTCAGGCGGTCAGCAGCAACGGGTGGCGCTGGCCAGGGCCCTTAGTCTTCATCCAAAAATCCTCTTGCTGGACGAACCGCTTTCCAACCTGGATGCCAATTTGCGAGTCATGATGCGGGAAGAGATTCGAAAACTCCAGAAGAAACTCAATCTGTCCATTATATTTGTCACCCATGACCAGGAAGAAGCCATGTCCATCTCCGATATTCTCGTTGTCATGGATAACGGGATCGTCAAACAGATCGGTCCGCCCACAGAGATCTACGAACGGCCGGTAGACGAGTTTGTAGCCAATTTTGTAGGTCACATCAATTTTTTTAAAGGAACCGCCGGCAATATATCCGGAGATAAAATGACCTTCAAAACCGAACATGGACACCTGACAATCCAGAAACCCCTTTTTAAAGTGTCACCGGGAGATCCGTTAAAGGCTGTCGTCAGACCGGAATCCATCGACATTGTCCGCCCGGGCAGTCAGGCAGATACGGGCAAAAATGTGATTAAGGGGCGTATCGAAAGCAGCATGTACATCGGTTCGATCATGCGCTACACCTTCTCCGTAGGCGACCAGATCATTTATGTGGATGAAGCCGACCCTCAGTACTGCGGGATTTTCCAGGAGGGAGACAATGTCAATCTGGTATTAAAAGATACCATTCACATGCTTAAGGGGGGGTGAAGAATGCCGGCCCAAATAAGCTTGGGAAGATGTTTATGTCCTCAAATTTCAAACCTGCCCTAATTGCCAATATTGGCCGCCTACTTGCGCCTCGAAAAATTTGGCCTTATCTTAAATTCTAATTCGCAGTTTTCCAAAAATGGCCTTTTTGGTGAATTGGATTTCAAAGATTGTTTATCAGATAAAATACGTATGGGAGAAATAATAATGAGTAAAATTATCGTTGTTTATCATAGTGGCTTCGGGCATACGAAATTACAGGCAGAATCTGTTCACAAGGGTGCATCTAGCGTGGATGGAATCGAATCGTCTTTATTAACAACGGCGGAAGCCATCGAAAGAATGGATGAATTAGACGAGGCCGATGCCATTATCTTCGGCTGCCCCACTTATATGGGAAACATGTCGGCTGAAATGAAACGGTTTCTCGAAGAAGCAGTGAAGAAATGGTTCACCCTGTCGTGGAAAGACAAGGTTGCGGGTGCTTTTACGAATTCCAGCTCATTTTCGGGTGACAAGTTCAACACTTTGATGGGTCTGGTTGTAAATGCCATGCAGCACGGGATGATCTTTGTCGGAACAGGGATGTTTCCAGCGGCCAATGATCCCGACGCAATGAAAAACATAGAAGGCCCCGGTCCGGAAACGCATAACCGGGTGGGCTCATTCATCGGTCCCATGTCGGCCAGTTTCCAGGTGGATCCTCCGGCGGCGCCTTCCAAAGGTGACATTGAAACTGCCGAGGCCTATGGTCAACGCGTGGCAAACATCACGCTGCAATTCGTTCGAGGGCGGCAGGGATGATCCTGAATCTGAAAAGGACGTTTACGGTTTCAGCATAATGGGTAAATTTGGTTTGTTGAATTCACCGGAGTTATCGGGTGCGTCTGCATAGACCCTTTAACCCTGGTCACATCCTTAACTTTACCAGTTTTCGGCAAGCAGCTCGAAATATCCCCGAGGTTTGACGCAGGCCGGGCATTTTTCGGGCGCCTCTTTGCCGGTGTGCAGGTACCCGCAGCTCCGGCAGCGCCACACCCTTTCTTCCTCACGCGCAAATGCACGCTTGGTCATCAGGTTTTCGGCCAGCTCCCGGTAAAGCTTTTCATGCTGTTTTTCCGAGACACTGATGGCATCCAGGGTATCCGCCGCGCGCGTAAATCCTTCCTCCCGGGCAATTTTGGCAAAACCCGGATACATATCGGAATAGACGAAGTGCTCGAGCTCGGCCGCCGAGATCAGATTATCGTACGTGCTTTCAATCACACCGGCCGGAAAGCACCAGTTGATCTCCTGCTCGCCTCCATTGAAAAATTTAAAAAACCTGAGGGCATGCTCGCATTCTTGCTCAGCGGTTTCGTCAAATATAGCGGCAATCTGGATAAACCCATCTTCGCTGGCGCGGCGGGAAAAGAAATTATAGCGGGTGCGAGCCTGGGCCTCGGCGGCAAATGCAGTGAGCAGGTTTTTGGCGGTTTGACTCTCTCGGAATTTACCCACGGTGGATCTCCTTATCGGGCTACCACAAAAGGCCGCAAGCCTGATTGGTTTGACACCAAAAAGAGCGAGCGGCCCCGGGCGGCTTTAAATTTAACGACGGGAATTAATCTTATTCTTCAACCGTAATGGCATCTGCACCGCATTCGGAAGCGGCCTGTCGAACAATGGCTTTTAAATGGTCGGGAATTTCATCCATTTTCACGATGGACAATAATTGGTCCTCATCATACTCGAATATTTCCGGACAAAGCTTGTTGCAGTTGCGGTCGCCCATACACTGATCGGAAATCGTCACCTTCATTGGCCTCTTCCTCCTTCAATCGCATTGTAAGATTTAAAATTGATAATAAATATCCGTGTCATTAACCCCAATTTGAGGACAATGTCAAGAAAAACGGTTCATAAGGGTTTCCCCATTTCGTTGGGCGGCCCACATAAACCGTATTTGACGGCATCCGCCATCCTTTTATTCTTTTGCGCTGAATTCTTTTCGGTATGACAATTTACACCCCCGCACGGGGGCAATCTCCTAAAGCCTGGCGCCTGATTCCTAAAATGTTTCAATCACGCCCCCATCACACGGGGGAGCACACTCTTTGACCTTTTGACTTTTGACTCTGGGATTTATTTCACGCTTCCGTCTATTTGAAGTCGGGCAGGCCGGTTTGGAGAAGCCAGGTTTTTTTCACGTCATCGTATTTCCACAATTGTTCATACCGCATCGTTCGCACGATCAGACTGTCGATCCTGTAGTATTTCACCTCGGCTGTCTGATTGACTTCAATTTTGTTATCGGACACCTGTCCTTTTTTCACCTGGTATTCAACGATCTTGAAATCCTCGTACGCCGTGAAATCCGCCTCCTCGCGAACGGCATGGGGATCTGTGAACCCATGGGCGGTTTCGAAGTCCGAATCGAGCATAACCCGCTCGTAGGCCTGTGTTACTTTCTCGAAGTCCGCCATACGGGTTTTTTCCTTGATCGTCGCGCATCCAACTGTAAAAAAAACAACCACTGCCATAAGAAAACTGATTCGGTTCATTGAATTCACCTGAAATATCGGTTTTTTTAGAAGACTATCATACGGACTGTTTTTTTCAATCCTTATCGGGTATTATTCAACCCCCGTGCACGGACAACGAATCCGTCCCTCGGTCATTATAAAGCTGCTCAATGTGAATCAATGTGCACTGCCGCTCATATAAGCCGCAAAACAACCGCCGTCTGCATATCATCAGGCTGGTATAGAATTAATTCTCCTTGGTTAAAGGTCATTCATTGACTCCTTCCGCGGAATTATCATTTCTCAACCTGAACGCTTTTCTTATCCGCTTCTCGCCGCACCCGGTTTGATTCTTTCTTGGCGCCAACCTTCCTGCCCCAGTAAGCACCATTCCCCTTTTTTGCGCCGGAGTGCTCTGTTTTTTTTGTCTGGTATGCCATAACTATGCCCTTTACATCCGTCGTGCCAACATCGATCCGCAGTCGAAAGCTTTGGCGAAGCCAATTACTCGAAACGGCGTTGTCTTAAAAACGCTCCACATCCTCAACTTTCAATTTACCTTCACACGTTACCGCGCGAGGAACAACACTTTTCGACCTTTCGACTTTAGACTTTTCGACCTTCGACTTTGGGGGTTCTTCAAGGTAGCCTCATCCCCACCCCAACTACTGTAATTCAGATTACAGGCAACGATCGATTTGTAATGAGGACATTTAGCTTCAACCCGGCTAAGAATTAAGGGTTTTTTGATGTAAGGGCCTCGGTAAAAATTAATTAAACAAAGATTGCGCCGGATTTTGGTTCGGGTACAAGGCGCGCCGATGGTTTCATACTGGTTGTATGGGGCCATTGGCGCAACGCCGTATCCTGACTAAAAGACAAGTCCCGCCAAGGCGGGATTTAATTTGCTTTTTCCGAGGACCTGATACCGATTCCAGCCACGGCCCAATCCCTTAAGGGATCCTAAAAGCGGCCTCTGGTGGGTAATCAGGATCAAATTTGCAACGAATACTTTTTTGACTAATTCCGGTACGATTTTTGCTGGTTAAAGAATTGTTTAAAAGGTCGATTATATATTAAAGATTGTGATGCTGTTGTGTTGATTATGAATATGAACCTGGCACCCAAAAAACTTATTCTGATTGTTGTCCTGACGGTGTTACTAACAGCTCCTTTTTGCAGAACCGCTGTCCGGGCGGAGTCCGACCTTTTTCCCGTCTATCCGTGCATTCAATCCAACGTCGCTTTCTGGATCAAAATTTTTACCGAATATTCATCTAACTGCGGTGTCATTCATGACAAACGAGAGATGAATCGCATATACGGTGTTATCGATCTGGTGGATTCCGACCGTCACGGCGGTAGAAAAATCAACCGGCAACGAATCAAAAAAGCAAAAGAACAATACAAGGCGATTCTGGAAAAATTAATGCGAGGCAAAGACCCTGCCGGACCGCTGGAACGACAGGTGGCCGAATTGTTGGGACCGGATGCCAAGCCGGGGAACTTTCGATCGGCCATGAAAAATATTCGATGTCAAATCGGTCAAAAAGACAGGTTTCAAGCGGGCGTAATTCGTTCAGGAGCGTACATGGACGAAATCAAACAGATTTTCCACGATGAGGGTTTACCGGAAGATCTGGCGTATTTGCCCCATGTGGAGTCTTCCTTTAATCCCAAGGCTTATAGTAAGGTTGGTGCTACCGGTATCTGGCAATTCACCCGATCCACCGGCAAGCAATTCATGAAAGTCGGTTACACCATCGATGAACGGCGGGACCCGATGCTGTCCTCTCTCGCCGCTGCGAAATTTCTCCTGCAAAACTATCGGAAACTAAAAAACTGGCCCATGGCCATTACTGCGTATAATCATGGCGCCGCAGGCATGCAGCGAGCCAAAAGATCACGGGAAAGCTATGAGGCGATTTTCAAGAGTTATCGGAGCCGGAATTTTAAATTCGCTTCGCGCAATTTTTATTCAGAGTTTCTGGCCGCCCGGGAAATCGCCAGGAATTACCGCCAATATTTCGGCAACCTGAAATTGCACTCACCCATCAGAAACCGGGAAATAGTGTTGGCAGGTTACGTTTCGTTACCGGAATTGGCCCGGCATTTAAAATTAAACCTTGCTGATCTGTACAAATTAAACCCTGCCCTCAGGCATCCGGTCTTACGTGGTCAAAAATATGTGCCCGGAGGATACCGTCTGCGATTGCCGAATGGCAGCAATGAAAATAGAGAAGCGTTAATTTCCAAG
>JGI24024J18818_10000240_pt1 | contig 18853 bp, 16 predicted proteins | sample Cruoilmetagenom2_FD_18818 | JGI IMG/M metagenome (IMG submission 18818) | reverse complement strand
CACCATTTCATACTTCTATGCCAGTATGGATATGTTTTTTTGTTTTTGGTTTTATCTTGACACCTGAAACTTGACGCTTGAAACTTAACCCCTATGGAACAACTGGAACTAACGCTTAAGCATATAGAAGAAGAATTGCAGTCACTCGGCTTATGGGAAGAAGAGCAGCCTCCGCTGCATGATTTACAAAGCCAGATGCCTTTTTGCTATGACACCCTGCGCCTGCCGCAGTGGCTGCAATGGGTATTTCTGCCACGCTGCTATCAAATGATACAAACTCGTGAGGGCATCCCCGAAAAGAGTGATATTCATTCTATTGCGGAATATTATTTCAGCGAAGCCGGGATTAATGCCAAACATTTGTTGATCAGCATTCGGCGGTTTGATGATCTGATTACGGAGTGGAATAGTCCGGAAGGACAAAAGCATTAAAAAGAATGTATTACGTTTTACGATTTAGGTTTTACGTAAACCGTAATACGTAAATCGTAAAACTATTTTTTTCTCCGCCTCCGCCGGTAACTGGTATTCTTTGGCAACCCAGAAACAAACCTTTCAACCAGATCATCTGGCACCCGCCTCAATTCACCAGGCTGTAAGCCATTAAGCTCGAATTCACCAATTGCATATCGAATCAGGCGCAAGGCTGGATGCCCAATAGCCGCAGTCATACGCCTTACCTGACGATTTCGTCCTTCTCTGATAATAATTTCCAGCCAGCAATCCGGTATGCTGGCGCGATAACGTATGGGTGGCGTTCTTGACCACAGGCCCGGTGGCTCACCTTCAATTCTGGCTATCTTTGCGGGTTTAGTCATGCCGTCCTTTAGTTTAATTCCGATACGTAGTTTTTCCAGTGCTCCATCATCGGGGATTCCTTCCACCTGCACATGATAGGTCTTGGGCAATTTGAATGCTGGGTCGGAAACCGCCTGCTGCAGTTTGCCGTCATCTGTCAGCAATAGTAGCCCTTCACTGTCCTTATCAAGACGACCGGCGGGATAGATATCGGGGACATTGATATAATCAGCCAGTACCGGTCGGCCATCACCATCTGTAAACTGCGTCAGTACACCGAAGGGTTTATTGAAAAGAAAGATTTGAGGCATGCCTGTTATAATCGCCAAGTATCGTATTAAGAGCCGCTGATTAATTGAAAAATCCCAAACAACAAAAACAGCTGGCCAACAACTCTAATGATAGCCTGAAACGGCTCGAACTGCGCAGGTCAAGATGTCCTGTTCCAGCATTTGATGATGCTTTACCGATCAACCAGCATCGGGAAGAGATAGCTCAATTAATAGAGAACAACCAGGTTGTTATCGTCTGTGGTGAAACTGGTTCTGGAAAAACAACACAAATTCCCAAGATCTGTCTGCAAATGGGCAGAGGCATCATTGGCAGGATAGCGCATACCCAGCCGCGCAGACTGGCAGCACGTAGTGTTGCCGCTCGTATTGCAGAAGAACTGAAAAGTGAGCTCGGCCAGGCCGTGGGTTACAAGATTCGCTTTAATGACCGCAGCAACCCGGACACCTACATCAAGCTAATGACTGATGGCATCCTGCTGGCAGAGAGCCGGCACGATAAACTGCTACGCGAGTATGACACGCTGATTATTGATGAGGCCCATGAGCGCAGCCTTAATATCGATTTCCTGCTTGGCTACCTGAAAAAACTGTTACCAAAACGTCCTGATTTAAAACTCATCATTACCTCTGCGACCATCGACCCACAGGGGTTCTCAAAGTTCTTTAACGAGGCACCCGTGATTGAAGTCTCCGGACGCAGTTACCCGGTCGAAACACGCTACCGCTCCCTTGTTTCTGATGAGCCTGATCAGCAGGACCGTGACATGATGCAGGGCATACTGCATTCAGTTGATGAACTTTCTGCCGAGGACAGGGGAGATATTCTTGTTTTCGTCAGTGGTGAACGGGAAATACGCGAAGCAACAGAAGCCTTGCGTAAATATCTTTTGCCAGATATCGAGATCCTGCCACTGTATTCCAGACTATCCGCTAAAGAACAGGACCGGATTTTCCATACTGGTGGCAAACTGCGCATCATCATAGCGACGAATGTTGCCGAGACCTCATTGACTGTTCCCGGCATCAGGCATGTCATTGATACCGGGCTTGCACGGATCTCGCGATACAGTTACCGCAGCAAGGTGCAGCGTCTACCCATTGAACCCATCTCACAGGCCAGTGCCAACCAGCGCCAGGGCAGATGCGGACGCAATGCTCCAGGTATCTGTATTCGACTATATAGTGAAGATGACTATAACTCTCGTCCCCTTTTTACCGACCCTGAAATTCTTCGTACCAATTTAGCCAGCGTGATCCTTTCACTGAGTAATTTAAGGCTTGGAAAACTGGAAGACTTTCCTTTTATCAACGCACCAGACCCCCGTGTGATACGTGATGGCTATCGGTTGTTACAGGAGCTCGATGCCCTTGATGATGAACAGAGAATAACCCGGCTGGGAAAAGAACTGGCACGCCTGCCTGTCGATCCAAGATTCGGCCGCATGCTGATTGCCGGCCGTGAGTTCAACTGTGTCAATGAGTGCCTGATAATCTGTTCCGCACTCAGCGTACGGGACCCACGTGAACGTCCGCATGACAAGCGCGAGCAGGCCGCACAAAAACATCGTGAATTTAATGCAGAAGATTCTGATTTTATTACCCTGCTGAATATCTGGAATACTTACCATCATCAGTCAGAACTCTTAAGCCAGAATAAACTGCGACGCTGGTGCCGTGAGTATTATCTGTCCTGGATGCGCATGCGTGAATGGATTGATATTCACAAACAGCTGGCTCGCCAGTTAACGTACAACAAACTGCAACAATCCGACACCAGTCATGAAGCAATACACCGTGCGCTATTGACCGGTCTGCTCAGCCATATCGGCCAACACGATGAAGCTCGAGACTACAGGGGGCCCAGGCAACGTCAATTTCGCCTTGCTTCAGATTCAGTGCTGGCGAAAAAATCTCCGCGCTGGATCATGTCTGCCAGCCTGATTGAAACTCGTCACCTGTTTGCCAGTACCAATGCACAGATTGCGCCAGAATGGATAGAGCAGGCAGCCGGGGACCNTTGCCAGAAGCACTACTCCGAACCTCACTGGGTACAATCTCAGGGGCGTGTGATNGCGAATGAACAGATCACTGTTTTCGGTCTTGTGGTAGTTGCAAAAAGAGCCGTCCATTTTGGTCCCATCGACCCGCCAGTGTCGCGAAAAATCTTTATCCGTGAAGCCCTGGTTGAAGGCCATTATCACAAACAAATAAATACACTAATAAATAATCGCAGCTTGATCGAAGAACTTGAGCATATTGAGCACAAACGGCGGCGTCGAGATGTTTTAGTCGATGATCAAAAAATTTATCAATTTTATGACAGCCAGATTCCTGCAGATATCTATCAGTCTCGCAGTTTTGAACGCTGGCTGAAGAATGAGCAAAAAAATAACCCGGATATTCTACGAATGCAGAAAGAAGATCTGCTGCAGCGTGAAACAACACACTCCGAGCAACTTTTCCCAGACCACCTGGACATCGGTGGAATCACATACAAACTCACTTATCGCTTTGAACCGGGTCATGCTCTGGATGGTGTCACTGTACACATCCCGGTGCATCACCTTAACAGCTTGAAGACTGAAGATTTTGACTGGCTGGTCCCAGGGCTGGTTCGTGAAAAACTCACAGGCCTGATCAAGGCCTTACCCAAAACACTACGCCGCCAGCTAGTGCCAGTACCGGATACGGTGAGTAATTTTCTTGAATGGCAATCGGCCGAAGCACATTATTCCCGCACAGCCCTGACATCCGCACTTAGCCGTTTCATCAAGCAACAAAAAGGGCAATCCGTTACTGGTAAGGACTGGCGTGAGGAGTCACTGCCCGAGCATTTGAAAATGGGCTTTCGTTTGCTGGATGGTGATGGGAATTCACTTGCAGTCAGTCATGATCTGGAAAACCTGAAGCAGGAATTTGGCGCTACAGCCAGCAAAGCCTTCGAACAGGCACCGACATGGGAAATACAGCGAAACAATATCAATAGCTGGGATTTTGGTGAGCTGCCTCTGCAAGTTAAACAGACGGTAGCAAAGACAGACATTATCGGCTATCCAGCTCTATGCATCGACGACCAGGGCATGCTCTCAATCGAGATTCTTGATGATGCATCTACTGCAGAACAAATGCACCATGCCGGCCTGCAGGCTCTAATCCTGAAAAGTCTGCCTGAGCAGGCGCGGTATTTACGCAGGCAACTACCGGATATGCAGCAGCAATGCCTGTACTTTTCTGGCACCGGTACCTGTCAGGAGCTGCAGGATGACCTTGTGGCTGCCAGTCTTGATCAGTGCTTTCTGTATATGGCCTCAATGCCGCGAACTAAAAATGACTTTGAGCAGATACTTGCACAGGGCCACAAGACCTTGACCGAAACAGCCAGTCGCTTTTGCCAGATAAACCTTAAGACACTGAAGCTCTACCACCAGTGTGGTCTGGAGCTGGAAAACCAGAACTCTTATCTACCCACCGAAACCATAGAGGATATCCAGCATCAGCTGCAGAACATGATATACCCGGAATATCTTCAGCATACGGGCTTAAGCCGACTCAAGCACCTTCCACGCTACCTTAAAGGAATACTTGTGCGCCTGCAGAAATACGATAACAACCCGGGAAAAGATACCCAGGCAAGTAAAATACTTTCTCCATTCATGAAGAAGTACCTGGGGGCCGCAGAACAATGGCAGGAACTGAAAACCGCACAACAGAACAAACTGGAAGCCTGCCACTGGATGCTGGAAGAGTTTCGCATATCTTTGTTTGCACAGGAACTGGGAACGGCCAGCCCGGCGTCAGAAAAACGGCTACGGAAGTTATTTGCAGAATATGAATGGCTTTAGAGAAATGAAAGTTTTACGTTTTATGTATTACGATTTACGTAAACCGTAACCCATAAAACGTAAATCGTTTCTATTTCGCTGTTGCTACACCCGAAAATTTACCCAAAGCCCCTGTGACCTTTTTTACAGCCTCATCACAACCCTTTACACCATGGCGCTTTGCCATGTAAACCGGGTCGTTGTAAGCCAGCCAGGTTTGCCCTGACTCATCGCTCCAGATCAGCATCTTCTGAGGCAGATCAATTGCTGCAGTACGAGAACATTTCATCAGTGGTGTGCCAACTTTTGGATTGCCGAAGATCACCAGTGTTGTTGGCGGCAGATCGATGCCAACGCCTGCAGCACCCTTCGCATGGTCAATAACATCAAACACTGTCATACCCTTGCCTTTCAGCGCCTTGACCAACTTATCAGCCGTCGTAGTCACATCATTGGCACTCTTGATCTTTACCAGACCGTTATCGGCAGATGCGGGCACAGCTAAAACCAGAAAAAAAAACCCTAATATGTACTTATACATCCTCTATCTCCTTTGCTTTTTGAATATCTATAATTTTTATTCAGATAAAAAAAGCCCTTCATCGAGAAGAGCTTTTCTCATCTGTAAATAGCTATTGAAACATACTACTGCACATTAATCATATCAGGAAGTTCACGCGCCAGATTGGGTGCTTCTCTTCTGAATTCACTGCCAACATCAACCGGGTTCGGCATGCTGATGGATGGCGCATTCCAGCCTCCAGGCATCTCGCCCATTTCACTCGGTGCATTGATCATGTCATCCCACATATAGGAGAAACCATCTTCCGGGTCGCTTGTCATCCATTCATCAGGATGCATGCCCCAGATACCATTTCGGCCGCCACCAAACATGTTGCCAAAAGGACTGTTATTTCCGTAAGGACCTCTGTTACCACCAAACCAGTTGCCAAAGCCATTGTTGCCACCGCCCCAGGGGCCACGATTCCAGCCGCCGGGCCTTGCACCATAAGGTGGTGGATAGGGAGCGCCCCGGCCATAAGGAGCGCCTCCGGCATATGGCATTGGCCTGCCATAAGGCGCAGGCCTGCCATAAGGCGCTGGCCTGCCATACGGTGCCGGTCCACGATAAGCACCCGCCTGGGGTGGATATTGCCGTGGGTACTGTTGTGAGTTAGTGCCTCTATAAGCCGGTGCAGGAGCTGGTGGCATAACATTCGATGCTCCATCTCGAATGGGGGGATAAAGCGGTTGTTCGGCACTGGCCTGTCCAATACTGCCAGCGACAGTCACTGCTCCAGTTAGCAGGCATGTCATAAAAGTTTTCTGAAAAATCATAAAAAAAGCTCCTTGGAAGGATGTCCGGGAGAAAATCCGGCGAAAGATCAATGATGTATTGAAGCACTTTTACCACTGAATTGCCAGAATACAGTACTGCAGCGACTCCACAAACATCGTCTATAATGGCTTATATGAGGATGAATCAGACATTCACAACAACATCAGGGCCTTTCCTATGAAAACCAGATGGGTACTCGTTAGCACGGCGTTTTTCCTGTTTAACTCTTCTGCTCTGGCTAGAGAATGCAAATCCTGTCAGGAACACCGAAATGGTGGCAGTATCACCTATGGCAATAGCTATGCCCCTGGTGGCGTATACCAGTCTGGTGGCACCTACTATCCCGGTGGCGTCTACCCCAGTTATGGCAACACCTACGGTGGCCGTCCATACGATCAATATAACAGATATCCCGGCAACGGTAGCCTCACCCAGACCTGTGGCTATGGCAGCGTTCGCGGTGATCACAACTTATCAGGCAATGGCTGCGTCACCCGTTACCGTGGCCCGGCCAGTGACATCAATCAACTGCCAAGAATCACCCGGCAAATTCACCAGTCACAGCCGCATAGTTTGAACAACCCATGGAAAAGGCCACCGGCAGTGCCGTTGAACAAATAGTTACGTAGTTTTCGGTGTTCAGTTTTCGGTTTTTGATCTTTGTACTGAAAACTGAACACCGAAAACTGAAAACTCAAGTTTTATCCCCTTCTTTCTGCAGCTCCCACATGTGGCTATAAACTCCACCCAGAGCCAGCAACTCACTGTGTGTACCCTGTTCGATAATTTTCCCCTTATCCATCACCAGAATCTGGTCTGCATGCTGTACAGTGGATAATCTATGGGCAATNATCAGGGTCGTGGTATTGGCNGATATAGCTTCCAGCTCAGCCTGAATATTTTTTTCGGTAGCGCTGTCTAGCGCTGAAGTCGCTTCATCNAAAACNAGTATCTCAGGNGCCTTGAGTATGGTTCTTGCAATGGCTACGCGCTGCTTCTCACCACCAGATAGTTTCAGTCCACGTTCGCCAACCATCGTCTCATAACCATCTGGCAGGGTTTCGATAAATTCATGGATATGGGCATGTTTTGCTGCCTGGATCACCTCTTCTCGAGACGCATCAGGACGCCCATAAGCGATATTGTAGAATATGCTGTCGTTGAACAGCACAGTATCCTGAGGGACCACGCCAATGGCACTACGCACGCTCTGTTGTGTGACATCACGGATATTTTGATTGTCGATTAAAATCGCACCGCCAGTGACATCATAGAAACGATAGAGCAGTCGCGACAGGGTCGACTTACCGGCACCACTATGGCCAACGACGGCGACGGTCTTACCTGCCGGTATTTCAAATGTAACCCCTTTCAACACCTGCCGGCGCTCATCATAGGAAAAACCGACATTTTCAAAAGAAACGCAGGCCTGACCAGGCACAAGATCATTGGCATCATCTCTGTCTTCCACTTCAGCTGGTGTTTTCAGCAGATTGAACATACGCTCCATATCGGCAAGCGAGTGACGTATTTCCCGATAAACAAAACCAAGAAAATTCAGCGGGATGAAAAGCTGCAGCAAAAAGGCATTCACCATCACCAGATCACCCACTGACATCGTTCCTTTGACTACCTCGTCAGAGGCCATTAACATCATCACAGTCACACCAATCGCGATGACCAGCCCCTGCATAGAATTCAGCAGGCTCAGTGAAGTCGTGCTGCGAACCGCCGCTTTTTCCCATTGCCGCATCGAAACGTCATAACGATGCAGCTCATAGTCTTCATTATTAAAGTATTTGACCGTTTCATAGTTGATCAGGCTGTCTATCGCAGAGGTATTGGCCTTCGAATCCATCTGGTTCATCTTGCGCCGAAACCCCATGCGCCATTCTGTAATGATTAATGTTAAGCCTATATAGATTGATAACGTGACGATGACGACCAGACCGAATCGCGCATCGAAACGCTGCAGAAGAATAGTGATCACCAGGCCAATTTCAAACAGGGTGGGCAGGATATTGAACAGCATGAAGTTCATCAGGAAACGAATGCCCGAGACACCACGCTCTATATCGCGAGACAGCCCACCTGTTTGACGATCAAGATGAAACCGTAGTGACAGCCTGTGTAGATGACTGAATACCTCCAGTGCGATACTGCGCATGGTACTCTGGATAACACGGGCAAACACTACATCGCGCAGTTCACCAAACAATACAGTCAAAAATCTGAGGGCGCCGTAAGCAAGCAGCAGAAAGGCCGGCACAGCCAGTACCGCCTGCGTAGGGTCGAGACTGTCCACTATCTCTTTCAGGATTAGCGGCACACCCACATTGGCGATTTTCGCGCTGACCAACAGTAGCAGCGCCAGCAGGGCACGCCATTTATAGCGCCAAACATACGGGATGAGTAATTTAAAAGTTTGCCGATACTGGGTATTTTCGGGCAGGGCTTCGGTACGACGACGGTGCAAAGCGATAAGTATCCGTTAGTTGAAGGTCTTTGCTGGTATTCTACATCATGAGGATGACTTGTACTCTGGAGCCACTACAAATACTGCGGGCAAAAAAAGGCGCACCGAAGTGCGCCATAAACTCCCAAGAAAATTTTTCAAAAAACTAATAATCAATAAACAGTCAGGTCAATTATTTGATGCCAATATTGCCTTAACGGTTAATTCTTCTTTTGATGCTCTGCTAAATCCATAGCTGGCATAAATATCCTGTGCGTCACCACTGGCCAGGTAGTCCAGATAGCGCCTTGCATTTTCCTGATTCCTTCCTTCGTTAAGTACACCGATAGCATAGCCAACTTTATGCGCCATGTTGTACGGTGCGGGAATCGCTACACCTTCAACACTACGACCTTTTTTTACGCCTTCAACAACCTCAGTTGTCCAGACAATACCAACATCAGCTTTACCATTTTCGATGCGATAAGGTGTTTCACGATGATGGCGTGAAGTGAACCAGGTCTTATCCGGGATAGCCCAGCAACTTTTGCATTTCGCCTCGGCTGTTACCTTTTTATAAAGCCCCAGATCTCTTAGCATTTGTGAACCATAAAACTTGAAAATACCCTCCGTTAACGGATTAGGATGCGACTGCACCAGGTCATCTCTTGCCAGATCCTTTGGCCCTGAAATCTTTTTCGGGTTTCCCTTTGCCACCATTAATTCAAGCTTGTTATGGGTGTAGATGATATGGTCATTCATCTTGCCCTTGTCTTTCAGTTTTTTCAGATGACCAAGATTAACGCTGGCAAACAAATCCGGCGTCATGGATGTCTTGCGGCCTTCTATCATCCCCTGCTTAAGTATTTGCCCTTTAAGAATCTGTCCCGGTGGTATGGTTTCAACATAAACACTTTTAATATCGGGGTTTTTCTGCTGAAAATCCTGTATCAGCTCTTCCATCACCATGAACTGATTGCCCGCCAGGTACATCACCAGGTCTGCAGAATAGGAATCCTCAATCTGGCCATACTTGACCTCACCGCCTGTCATGAATGTGCGATAGTCGTGACCCTTGCCATCCTTGCCAGCAATTGCTGATAAACTCATTGCTGTGACAGCAAGAGTTAAGGCACATACAAATAGTGTTTTAAATGTTGTCATTAATCATTCCGTATGGTGTGGAGTATTAAAGACGACTAGCGATTAGAAAACTATTGGGTAGATTCGGGATAGAGGTCAGGGATTACCCTGAAAAAAAGTCGTTTTAGGCTTTACGTATTACGTTTTACGTCACTGCTGTCCCATAAAAAAAACCACATATCGCCTCAAAGTATTGCCGAATATAGAAAGAGAAAGGAATTAATCATTCTCGACATGAAAATGAAACTGAACAGTGTCGGCATATCGGAAGTACTTGATATTTGTGGGAGGCGCGCCCTCGCGGCGATAGGGCCTTACATTTCCCTGATAATTCGCCCCGAGGGCGGGCCTCCGACAATCTTCGATAAGCGGCTAGCAGATTTTTTGAGAGTGATCCACTCCAGGGTGAATTAGAATCTTTTTGTGGAACCGCAGTGGTTTTACGTAAAACCTGAAAACCTGGTACGTAATACGTAAAGCTATTCCGTCCCTCTTTCCGCCAGCAATGCAATCCGTACAAGCTCAGAGACAGAACCGGCTTCCATTTTCGACATAAGATTGGCGCGGTGAGTTTCGATGGTTTTTACGCTGATGTCCAGCTCACGAGCCATGGTTTTGTTGGAGCACCCGGCGACTATACAGTCCAGCACCTGTTTTTCTCTGCTACTCAGCTTCTGTAGACGATCACGGGCATCCTGACGGCGTTGTATACTTACCTTCTGGCTGCGGCTTTTTTCTATTGCCTGTTGAATTCTGTCAATCAGGTGCTGGTCATTGAATGGTTTCTCGATAAAATCAAAGACACCTGACTTGAAGGCCCGCACAGCCATTGGCACATCCGCATGCCCTGTAATAATAATCACTGGCAGAACAAAATTCTGCTGCTGCAATTCTTCCTGTAGATCAAGGCCGCTGAGGCCAGGCATACGCACATCCAGCACAACACAACCGGTCTGCTGACTTTTATAGCCGTCGAGAAACTCCTGTGCAGTGGCAAAACACCGTACCGGCAACTGTACGGATTCAATCAACCAGCGCAGGGAATCTCTGACGCTGGCATCATCATCAACAATAAAAACAATAGCTCCGCTTTCTTCATTCACTGACATGAATTTACGTATCTCCGGATTGTGGCAAGGCAACACCAACAATAGTGTGTTGCCCTGAAGTATCAGTATACATAGTCCCGCCATGGGCTTCTATAATGGTGCGGCTTATCGACAGCCCCATTCCCATACCCTCATCTTTCGTGGTGTAGAATGGGTCAAATATCTGCTGCTGCTCACCGTCAGGCAGACCGATGCCGGTATCCCTTACTTCAATATTGAGCATGCCAGCCTCAGTCATGGAGGAGGCCACCTCGATCTTTTTTTCGCCCTGCCAGGGAACATTTACTGCATCGATAGCATTACGCAGCAAATTAAGCAGCACCTGTTCAATCTGGATAGCATCAACGATTAAAATGGGTAGATTTTCAGCAAGTGAAAGTGCCAGGGTGATAGATTTTCTTTCCATTTCGCTTCTTAAAAAACCGCTGACCCGCGTAATCAATTCATTGATCTCAATACGCTCATGATGCGGATCCTCCTTGTTGACGAATGCGCGCATACGACGGATGATCTTGGCGGCTCTTTCTGCCTCCTGTATTGACTGCTGCATTATTGCGGTAAGCTCCGTGACTTCAAGATTGCCCCTGTCAATTCGTCGCTGGCAGCCGCGTAGATAATTAGCGATCGCGGTCAGTGGCTGATTCAACTCATGCGCCAGACCAGATGCCATCTCACCCATCGTACTCAAACGTGTAACATGGGCCAGGTCAGACAGGTGCTGCTGCTCCCTGTCACCTACTTGTTTGCGGGCGATTTCCATGCCCAGCCAGTCAGCAATTAACTGCAATATATCGCGGTCCACTTCACCAAGGTTGCGACTTACATCCTGATCATCAGCCAGGCATAAGAATCCGTATGGCTTACCTTCCACCAACACCTTTACCGCTACACAGGATAATAAATCTACTTCGCCCTCTGCTTTGCCATCAACCTGGAATGATTTTTCCGCCAGCAGAACTTCATCATCCTGCAACATTTCGTCAAACTCATCGACACCAATGCCTCCCATAAACACTGTAGTATCATCTGCAATATTTGAAGTTGCTACTTCACCTGAATCAGAGCCCACCATCAACACTACTGAAATGCCATCCTCATTGCGCCGATACAAACTGGCAGATGCAAAACCGAAGTGTTTCCTGCCCAGTTCGATCAATGCCCTGATTTTTTCTTCCAGCGGAACCGGGAACACGGAGACTATCCTGTTCAACTCTCGTAGCGTTATTTCGCTATGCTGCAAAGCTGAATTCAACTCAGCCAGGCTCGCAGTGCGTTCTACTACGCGCTGTTCAAGAAAGCGTTTGTTCTCATTCAACTTTTCCTGTGCAACGACACGCTCTGCAATCTCGTCCTGCAGGATATGCTGGGTATCAACCAGCCTGCGGTTCACTCTCAGGACATAAATACTGAGTAGCGCCAGACCAAAAAGCACAGCCAGGATCATTATCAGCCAATAGGCATATTCTTTTATCGTTTTGCTTAGAGATAGTTGTGCATCAGGAAGGTATGGCCCAATACGTAACTCTCGCATCAACTCGTTTACATTACTGTAGTCTAGTGGAATCGTCCAGCTCACCCAGTCAGTGCCAGACAGCGAAAATGCACCTTTCGGTGCTGACAGCAATGCAACAACTATCTTGCTGGCCAGTTCATCCGGCGTATGCTTGAGTTTTGCCAACGGCCATTCAGGATACAACCGGGTGCTGAGTAGAAACTGAAAACCCTCAACATTACGATTTTCCAGTACACGTATCTTGTCCAGTTCCACTTTGCCATTCAAAGCCATATTTTCGAGTAGGCCGGTACGTATGGTGCCAGCATCCACCTCACCGTTCATCACAGCATGTACGATATTGTCCTGCGGAAAACCATTGAACTTGAGTTCAGCAATATCCTTGAAGGGGTCGATACCAACTTCTTTCAGTTCACGCCAGGCCATCTGAAAACCACCAAAAGCATGATTGTTTACAATCATTAGAGATCGACCTTTAATATCTTTAAGCGATTTGATATCGGGATTATCGCGGCGGGTAAATACAACGGCACCAAAACGCGAATAATCATGTCCCAGCCAGTGGCGCTTTAAGGTAGCTATACGTGAGGCGCCATACCTCGATTCAAGAAGAACATAATTACCGGGGTTGGTCAGAACAAAATCAATCTTTTCAGCTGCTGTAGCCTTGCGTACCTGCTGTAAATTCAGCGGCACAATCTTAAAACGAATCCAGGGCAAATTTGCATTCAGGTAGTCAGCCATCGGCTGCCAACGAGACATGGCCTGCTGATGACCGCGGAAGGCCAGCACACCAATACGCACGACAGCACTTTCCTGCTGTGCCGATACGGGCTGCACCTGAAAAAAAAGTACAGCGGGCAGAAGCAGCAGGGCCATACTTGGTCCAATAAAAAATCGTAAAGGGCGGCGGGGCATCAAAATGTTCATTTCTGGCAATTCTACATACTTTATACTGCCAGTTATGCTAAAAACAGCATCATGATGAAAAGAATACTCGTTATCCCTTCAATTATCATCCTGCTTATACTTTTTCTGTCAGGCTGCAATGAACAACCAAACCCATTGCTTGGCCAATGGCAGGAAACCTCAGCAACAGCAGAAAAGATCGGCAATATTATTGAATTCACACCGTCTACTATGCGCATTAACAACCAGGCGGTTACGGTTGTCTATCAGATACGCAGCGATAAGGTGCGTGTTTCAGCAAGCAAAAATGAGATTATATATGAATTTGAAAATGCCGATGTGATTCACTATGAAGATGATGAACGCGGAACAGTGCGGCTGGTCAGGGTTTTTAAAAAGTAGAATTTGAAAGCAGAAAGTTAACTGAACGCATGCACAAAATCTTTTTCGGCTTTCAACTTTACGCATTTATATGATTTATCTACGATCTCTACAAAAAATATATGTACCAATGGTCTACAATCATAATAATATTTCAGATGCCTGCATCCAGGTATATCTACCACGGAGAGTTTTTCTATGACTGAATTTGTCATTGTTTTTGTTGTACTCAGCATTGTCATCATCATCGCCGGTGTAAAAACCGTTTCCCAGGGCATGGAATATACGATTGAACGATTCGGCAAGTATCGCAAGACACTGAAGCCTGGCCTGAACCTGATCATTCCCTTTGTTGACAAAGTCGGCACTAAAATGAACATGATGGAGCAGGTCATGAACGTACCGTCACAGGAGGTCATCACCCGGGACAATGCGATGGTAACCGTCGACGGTGTAGTCTTTTATCAGGTTGTCGATGCCGCACAGGCCTCCTATGAGGTCAATAATCTTGAACTGGCCATCATGAACCTGACCATGACAAATATCCGTACCGTGATGGGCTCGATGGATCTTGATGAGCTGCTGTCCAAACGTGATGTCATTAATCATGCCCTGCTAAAAGTAGTTGATGATGCTACCACCCCCTGGGGCGTCAAGGTGACGCGTATAGAGATCAAGGACATCACACCACCAGCTGACCTGGTCGAATCAATGGCACGACAGATGAAGGCAGAACGCGACAAACGCGCCCAGATTCTTGATGCCGAAGGAGACCGGGCATCTGAAATCCTGCGTGCTGAAGGTGAAAAAATGGCCGTCGTGCTCGATGCAGAAGGCAAAAAGGAAGCTGCTTTCCGTGAAGCTGAAGGCCGCGAACGCCTGGCGGAAGCCGAAGCCCGTGCGACGCATGTGGTGTCAAAGGCTATTGCCCAGGGTGACGTGCAGGCCCTGAACTATTTTGTTGCGCAAAAATACGTCGACGCCCTTAAAGATATCGCTTCAGCAGATAACGAGAAACTGGTGCTGATGCCACTTGAAGCCGCCAGTGTTATCGGTGCCATTGGCGGCATCTCCGAGATTGCCAAAAAGACATTTGGCAAAGAGAAGGCGTAATGGACTTCTCTATGCTTGAAGATATCGTTTACTGGAACTGGCTGGTACTTGCAGTCGTTCTGGTCACCGTGGAAATACTGGTGGCCGGCACTTTTTTCCTGTGGATGGGCATCTCTGCCGGCGTAGTCGGACTGGTTTTGCTACTGCTTCCGGGCATCAGCTGGCAGACACAGTTGATGCTGTTCGCGATATTCTCGATAATCAGCATCATACTTTCCCGTATCTGGCTCGCACAGCATCACCGAAATGAGCCGCCATCCACCCTCAATCGTCGCGGCAGCCAGTATATAGGGCGGCACTTCACGCTTACCGATCCTATCGTTGATGGCGTAGGCAGACTAAATATTGATGACACGGTGTGGCGTATAAGCGGGCCGGATCTTGATTCCGGAGCACAAGTCATTGTTGACGGCATGGAAGGTACGATTCTTCGTGTAAAACAGGCATAATCCCGCCCCTGATTGTTTTACCCGCTGGCTTAGTGCCTGCAACCCTACACCGGAGTGCTTAACTATGAAACTGGCCTGCCTGGATCTGGAAGGTGTGCTTGTCCCTGAAATATGGATCAACGTCGCAGAATTGACAGGTATTGATGACCTGCGCCTGACCACACGTGACATTCCTGATTATGACGAACTGATGACGCACCGCCTGCAGGTGCTGGATAAACATGATCTGAAACTGTCCATTATCCAGTCTGTCATTGACGATATGGGTCCGCTGCCCGGTGCCAGAGAGTTTCTTGACTGGCTGCGTGAACGCTATCAGCTGATTATTCTGTCCGATACCTTTTACGAATTCGGCATGCCGTTAATGCGGCAATTAGGCTCACCTACTCTTTTCTGCCACAATCTGGAAATCAAGGATGATTACATCGCCAACTACTGCCTGCGCCAGCAGGACCAGAAGCGCAAAGCAGTACAGGCTTTCCATGGCCTGAACTACAAAGTTATCGCCGCCGGAGATTCCTACAATGACACCAGCATGCTGAACGAAGCCGATGCTGGAATCCTGTTCTCTCCTCCGCAAAACGTAATAGACGAGTTCCCGCAGTTTCCAGTGACAAATAACTACGAAGAACTAAAACAGGCATTTCTGGATGCGGACAAAAGGATAGATGGAGAAGCTTGAGTTTTAAGTTTTATGCCTTAGGTCACTGCTGTCCCATAAAAAATATCACATATCATCCCAAAATATTGCCGAATATAGAAAGAGAAAGGAATCAATCATTCTCGACATGAAAATGAAACTGAACAGTGTCGGCATATCAGAAGTATTTAATATTTGTGGGAGGCGCGCCATCGCGGCGATAGAGCCTTGCATTTCCCTGAAAATTCGCACCGAGTGCGAGCCTCCCACAATCTTCGATAAGCGACTAACAGATATTTTTGTGAGTGATCCGCTCCAGGGTGAATTAGATTCTTTTTGTGGGACAGTAGTGGTCTTAGGTATTACGTAACACCTAAATCCTAATACTTAAAACATCATCTTCTGTGACATTATCACCTCCTTTTTTACATAATCACTGTTAGAATCACTACATTAACATTCAAAGGACTCCATCATGGCAACAGTGAATCTGACACAAGAAACATTCAGCGATACCGTTAACGACAACGACATCGTATTTATAGACTTTTGGGCTGAGTGGTGCGGCCCCTGCAAGAATTTTGCACCGATCTACGACGAAGTTTCAGAAAAGCATGAGGATATCGTGTTCGCCAAGGTCAACACCGAGGAAGAACAGGAACTGGGGGCATCATTTCAGATACGCTCTATCCCTACACTTATGATCTTTCGTGAAAAAATCATTCTTTATTCACAGCCGGGTATGATGGCCGGGCCGCAGCTCGATGAACTGATCGAAAAGGTTAAACAGCTGGATATGGACAAAGTCAGGGCTGAAATCGCCGAACAGGAGAAGCAAAAACAAGCTTAAAACAAGTATTACGTTTTATGTTTTACGTAATAACCGGCGATGTAGACAAAAAAAGGCGCACCGTGCGGTGCGCCAAAAACATCTTCAGGAGGATCTGAGGATTAATCTTTCAGTCGTTCTATGCCCAGGGCTTTAAGTATATATTTCTCATAAACGGGTTCGGATGTTCCTTTTTTCATCTTGCGCAGGAAATATTTCTCAAAACCAATTTTTGCAACATGCACCCATTTGCCTTTCTTGAACCAGTTGACATTGCGTGGGGGGATTTGCGGCAGTGCAACAAAGGCAGCACCGGTGTCACCGAAATCAGCCAGGCAGATAGCATTCCATGTGCCGACCTTTTCAGGTTCAGCTTTTTCCAGTTCTGCTTCAATATTATGCACAATGGCCGTCACCATTGTCTCAATCATATAGCCCGTCTTCGGGGCACCCGTTGGAACCGGAGTTGCTTCAACAGGAGGAATGGCAATACCTACGCCTGCTGCATATATATTGTTATATTTTGGACTGCGCTGATATTCATCTACGATAACAAAACCACGGGGGTTACAGAGGCCATCTACACTGGCAACCGCGTCGACACCCTTAAAGGCCGGCAGCATCATGGAATGCTTGAATTCAACTTCATGCTGTTTCTTCAGTTCGCCATTTTCGTCCATTTCGTCAACAAAAATCTTGCCTTCCTCAACCCTGGTCACCTTGGCGTTGGTAATCCATTCTATGTGGCGACTGCGCAGTTCTGACTCCAGCATGCCTCTCGAATCACCCACCCCGCCGAGACCGAGATGGCCGATATATGGCTCGGAAGTAATAAAAGTCATCGGCACCTTGTCACGGATTTTTCGTTTACGCAGATCGGTGTCGAGAATACCGGCAAATTCGTAGGCAGGTCCGAAGCAACTGGCAAAAGGCATAGCACCGATAATCACTCGACCTGGATCTTTGACGAATTCTTCATACTTGTTATAGAACATTTCTGCATGATCAATCGAGCAAACTGAATGCGTATGTCCACCATGCGGCCCACTGCCTTCAACTTCCTCAAAAGCCAGCCGAGGGCCTGTAGTAATCACAAGGTAGTCATAATCGACAGTATCACCGCTATCCATAACCAGCCTGTTATTTTCCGCATCAATCTCATTTACCGTTCCTGCAATAAAATCAATGCCCTTTCTTTCCACGTAGGGGCGAATCGGCAATGTAATATCTTCACGCTTGCGCCAGCCAACAGCGGCCCATGGATTTGAAGGAACGAACTGGAAATATTCATTCGCGTTGATAATAGTAACCTTGTGTTCCTTACCCAGGGTGCAGCGCATTTCATACGCAGCTGGCATTCCTCCCGTCCCTGCCCCGAGGATGACTACATGTGCCATGGTGACTCTCCTTTTAAATTTAAAATATACGGTCGGCAGAAAATTGATGGCGCATGACATTAACATGCCATAAATCGGCCATGTCATGACACAACTGTCATATTACAAGCTATTCTTTGTGTCAGTCCCTTACATTCTGTCAGTTTTTTTATATAGTTGATTTTATAAAAGGAAGAATCATGCCAACTTGCACTCAGGATAAAAAAAACCTCAATCCAGGGGTAAAGGATTGAGGTAAACAGGGTTCTGTTTTGCCAGAACCTTCCGCTCAGGGAGGAAAAGCGGAAACACATCTAGCGATGTAAGAATTCAGACAAGCACTTTTATCGAATAGTTCCCGTACAAAGATTGTTGTAATTACTCTGAATTACATTTTAAGTGTTAAGCCATTGGGTAATTCCATAAAAAATCATCACATACCGTCTCAAAATATTGCCGACTTTAGAAAGAGAAAGGAATTAATCGTTCTCGACATTAAAATGAAACTGAACAGTGTCGGCATATCAGAATATTTGATATTTGTGGGAGCCGCGCCATCGTATCCCGGCATCCTGCCTCTCACGAAACTTGTGCATCCATGCACATCGTCGCGGCGATAGAGCCTTGCATTTCCTGACAATTCGCCCCGAGGGCGGGCCTCCCACAATCTTCGATAAGCGGCTAA
>JGI24024J18818_10000237_pt1 | contig 19017 bp, 19 predicted proteins | sample Cruoilmetagenom2_FD_18818 | JGI IMG/M metagenome (IMG submission 18818) | reverse complement strand
TTTTTGGGTGCTATCCCTTTTAGCTGTTTGCGATGATAGCTCGTTTTGTATCCTGTTTTATATTTTCTGAACCGCTTCCCCTCATACGATACTCTTGTTGCAACAGGTTCACCTGTACGCCAGCCATTTTTTTTAAAATAATTGGCAATGCTTGCAATGGCATCCTGTTTTCTTTGAAGCGTGATCCTGCCGTCACCGTTAAAATCAACCCCATAGGCTGCATAATTGCTTGGCATGAACTGCCCCAGTCCTATAGCCCCTGCGTAAGAGCCATAGACATTCTTGGGATTGAACTTTTCAGTTTGTGATAAATGCAGGAATTGCTTCAATTGATTTTTAAAAAATTTGTTTCGTCTGTTTTTTTCGAAGGCTAAAGTGGTCAAAGTATCAAATACGGGGTACTTCCCTACATTGGCACCATAAGCGGTTTCAACACCTATGATCGCTGCAATATACTCTTTGGGTACACCATACTCTTTTTCCACCTTCGCAAAGGTCGTCTTATATGCTTTAAGAAATTCAACCCCATCTTTCACCCGTTTCGATGTAACCGTGAGTCTGGTGTATCTTTCCCATGGACCATATTTTTCACGTAATTTTTTTGCTTTGGCTATCTGCTCCGGGGTACGTGTTTCTTTGATGCGGGGTTGTTGTTTACGAGGAAGAAAGGCACGCAGTGCACTCTTTTGTACTTTCACCTTTGAAAAAAGTCTGTTAAGATACGGCTTTTTAAACTTATACTCTTTCACCAAGGTATTTATAAAAGCACGGGTTTCTCTGTTTTTCGTATAATCTTTTGCAGATAACATTAAAGTCAGCAAGAGTAATAGTGTGATTGCTTTTTTCATCAAGTTATCCTAATATTTTTGCTATTGTACAGTATCGACATAAAAGGAAAGTTATGAAAAAGGAAAATGATGAAGTCTATTTTATTTGTCTGTCTTGGCAATATCTGCCGTAGTCCGCTGGCCCATGGGGTGGCCCAGGACATAACAAAAAAAAGAAACTTTAAACTTGTCATAGACTCTGCAGGTACCTCTAACTGGCATACAGGAGAAGCACCCTGCGATAACTCCATCAGAGTTGCAAAACAAAACAAGATCGATATCAGCCAACAACACTCCCGTCCCATCACAAAAGAAGACATCAGCTCCTTTGAACATGTCGTAGCAATGGACAGACAGAACAGAGAAGATATGATAGCTTTTGGTTTTAAAAATGTCTATCTTTTAGGTGACTTTGCTGACTATCAAGGTGCTGATGTGCCTGATCCTTACTTTTTTAACGGCTTTGAAGGTTTCGAAAAAGTGTATACTATGGTTTCTGCTTGTGTAGAAGATTTTATAGAAAAGGTGGAAAATGAATCCCTCTGATTACTGCATCGTTAGTACCACAACCGACAGCAAAGAAAATGCCGAAGCCATCTCGCAAGCGCTGCTTCAAAAAAAACTTATTGCCTGTGTACAGTCATCTACTATAGACAGCTCTTACAAATGGCAGGGGAAGATCATCTGCTCTAAAGAGATTCGCCTTCAGATGAAAACAAAAAAATCCCTCTTTACACAGATCACAGATGAGCTAGAAGCACTGCACACTTACGATGTACCAGAGATCATCATGGTACCTCTTTTAGATGCCAATGACTTTTATCTCAAGTGGATAGACGCAGAAACCCTATAGTAGGCACCTCTATTAATCTCTCTGATAATAAGAGAGGAGAGATGCTTTTTGGATCGTATGCGAATTAACCATAAAGCCTACCAAGGCACTGTTACTCTCCGCCTTCAGATCTAAACTTTCAACATCCAATGCATGCACGGTAAAGACATAACGATGGGCTTTGTCTCCTTTGGGAGGACAGGCACCGCCAAACCCCGCAGATCCATAGTCGGTCATCGTTTCCACTGCGCCTTTTGGCAGTGTATGTTTCGCTGAAGCACCTGCAACTATTTGCTTGGTGTCCGCAGGAATATTCACTACCAGCCAATGCCACCATCCACTGCCTGTCGGTGCATCAGGATCATACACTGTGATAGCAAAACTTTTTGTACCTTTTGGCGGATTATTCCAATGCAGTTCGGGAGATATATTTCGTCCATCACATCCAAAACCATTAAACTCCTGAGCTTTACTGATCTGTCCTTTGAGTGTATCACTTTCCAAAGTAAAATTCTCTGCTTGCAACAATGTCCCTACTATAAAAACCATCCATAAATATCGCATATCTTTCTCCTTTTTTTATTTTATATCATAGACTAATTTAGATTAGAAATATATTGCTATAAATCTTGACAAAACAGTACATATCAGATAATCTACACCAAAAAGGATAAGCAATGCAAAATGATTTTTCTAAGGCGATGGACTTTAGACACGCCTGTAAAGTATTTGATGAGAACAAAAAGATCAATGATGAGGAGATGCATTACATTCTGGAAGCAGGAAGAACGTCACCCTCCTCTTTTGGAATGGAAGCATGGAAGTTTCTTGTCATCACCAATGAAGAGGTAAAAACAGCTCTTAGACCTTATTGCTGGGATCAGGTTCAGGTGACTTCCTGTTCACATCTCGTCATTGTACTGGCCGGTATAGAAAATGCCAAGGTAGAAAGCGGTATGCCTAAAAAAAGGTTTACACGACGAGACATGCCTCAGGAAAGCCTGGATTTCTACATGGATATCTATGCAAAACACTTAAAAAAAACGCTCAGTAGTGACGAGAATATCTACGCGTGGACAGCCAAACAAAGCTACATTGCTCTGGGTAATATGATGACAGCTGCAGCGTTCATAGGCATAGATTCCTGTCCTATAGAAGGCTTTGAAAAAGAAAACCTGGAAACAATTTTAGATCTTGATACAAGTAAATACCAAGTAGCCGTTGTTGTACCATTTGGATACAGACTCAATGAACAGTCTTCCCAGCTAAGACTGCCTTTTGATCAAGTGGTAGAATTTATAAAGTAAAAAGATGCTTATAAATTTTAAAGAAAAAACCGCTGCAGAGCGTTACCATCTCATGGCAAATACAGTCATCCCTAGACCCATCGCATGGATAGCCACACAGGGTGAAGTACTGAACATCGCTCCTTTTTCCTACTTCACACCTCTCTCTTCCGAACCAGCCACCCTCATCGTCTCCATCGGTCACCGTGCAGATGGGACACCAAAAGACACACTAAGCCAAAAGACACATTAAGGAACCTAAGAGAGAATAAAAAATGTGTCGTATGCATCGTCGATGAAGATCACTTTGAATCGATGCATTTCAGCTCCAAAGGCTTGGATGCTTCGCAAAGTGAAGTTGGAATGTTTAACATTCCTACACAAGATATAGTAGAAGGCTTCCCTCCTATGCCTGAAGGCATCAAAGTTGCATTCTTCTGTGAATACCTACAGGAAGTGGAACTCAAAGGATCTAAAACTATCCCTGTCATCCTAGAGATCAAACATCTCTATCTAAATGAGAAGATCATCACAGACAAAGATAAAATACGTTTGGAATTTTCCAGTATCGCCAGAGTCGGACGTGGCTATGCCACACTTGATGAAAGTATCACTGCACCTGAGATACCATAAAATGGTGTTTCAACAGAGTGTTTGGATTAAATTAAATGGTTTTATTTTGGGGAGCCTTATCACTTGAACCCATACTATATTAAAGAGATAGACTATAAATATCTATAGTCTATACTCTGTATGGAACATTTTACTGTGCACCGTTCTCAACAGAATCAATTTCTTCAATAAACTGCTCAATATAGAAGGTAACAAGGTTTGCTAAATCTTCTGGTGTCTTTGTAACTTTATCCAGCAGTTACATCACTGCATTTCTTTTTGAAATATTCCGGTCCTACTTTGCATAACGGACAGGATTTAGGCGGTTGCTTTCCACGATGTACATGACCACATACTTCACAGATCCATTCTTCATTATTTTCACTGTCAAAGAAACCTTCTACCTCAAGTGCAGCTCTCAGTGCCAAATACTCTGCTTCATGTTCGACTTCTACTTTACCGATAGCTCTAAAGAGTCTCGCTATGCCATTAAGACCTTCTTCTTTGGCGATCTGTGCAAAGTTAGGATACATTTCTTCATGTTCATAACGTTCTCCATCTGCAGCATAGGTCAAATTCTTTTGCGTTGTGTCCAATTCTATGTCGTTTACAAGTTTATTATATGCTTTGTATTCTGCCATGGCATGGTACTTTTCATTGTTCGCTGCTTCCTGAAAATGTCTGGCGATACGATGCAATCCTTCCTCCATAGCAACATCAGCAAAGAATTCATATTTATTTCTTGCCTGTGATTCTCCGGCAAAAGCTTTCATAAGATTGACCGCTGTAAGATTTTCTGTAATACATTCCATATCTTGACCACAACAAACAAGTATTCCTCCGCCCACTTCCTGTACTTCTGTCTCATTGCCACATTTGTTACATTTGTATGTTTCGTACTGTCTCATTTTATTTTTCCTTAGTTAATATTTTCTTGATATCTATGATATCGCCTAGTGCATTTAAATCTTATTCATTGCTACATACTAAAGGATAATAATTATCCTTTATGAATTATAGCTTTCCTAGACTTAAAGGAAAATAATTATCCTTTACTAAAACTATAATTGTACTATGAATTTGAAATTGGGAAGATATCCCATTAAATACATTGTTTGTATTTAGAAAGATTACTTCTGAACAAGAACCTTATAAATTTATATATTAGTTATAAAAATAGGATGTTATTTCAAGAATCACTTTAAAACAATTGTCTTTCAAAGTCATATTTTATTATTTTGACATTTTTATGACATCTTTATACTATGATTGCTATATCGTGAAAGTTAAAGAATATAAACACATACTTATATGATTAGTCACTTATATGCAAGAATGGATTGTCTGTTAAAAAAAGAGGGGTTGAATGTCTATATATAAAAAGTTATTATTTGAGACATTATTTGAAGAGTCTACGGACGGTTTAATGATTTTAGAAAATGGAAAATGTATTGAGTGTAATCAGGCTATACTTAATACATTAGGGGTTAAGGAAAAAAACTTATTAGTTGGTCTTCTTCCTTCGAATATCTCTCCTGAACTGCAACCAGATGGACAAAAATCATCGATAAAAGAACAAAAAATGATGCGCTTTGCTTTAATCCATGGAAGTCATAATTTTGACTGGGTATATACAGGGCGAAATGGAGAAGATGTTTGGGTAGATGTTACCATGACTTCGATCACTATGGAGCAACAAGATATTATTTATGTAGCATGCAGGGACATTTCACGCAGGAAGAAAGAGGAAAAGAGATTGTTAGAAGAGAAACAAAAACTTTATCGTCTTGCACATAATGATGCACTTACGGGACTACCTAATCGTTTATTCTTTATTGAACGATTAAAACAGGTCACATCAATGGCTAAACGGCATAGACGTGAACTGGCAATATTGTTTATGGACTTAGACAGATTTAAAGAGATCAATGACTCTTTGGGACATGCAGCTGGCGATAAAGTGCTTTGCGAAATTGCAACTCGGATATCAGATGTTATTCGTAAAGAAGATGTTTTAGTACGTCTGGGCGGTGACGAGTTTGTTATTTTAATGGAAAATTTGTTTGACAAAACAGATGCGGCCATATTGGCAAAAAAAATTCTTGATGTTTTGAATGAACCCATTTATATTGAGGAACATATACTTTATGTGTCCGGTAGTATAGGTATCAGTCTATATCCGGAAAATAATGGCAGTATCGATAATCTTTTAAACTGTGCTGATACTGCAATGTACAAAGCCAAAGCAAAGGGAAGAAATAACTTTCAGTTTCATTCAAGTGATCTAACAGAGATAGCAAATGAACGTGTAGGTTTGGAAGAAAAATTACGACAATCCTTAGATAATGACGAGTTTCTTGTTTACTATCAAGCACAAATCAATAGTGAAAATGGTGAATTAACAGGAATGGAAGCATTTGTTCGCTGGAATCATAAAAATACAAAAATCATTCCCCCTTCAAAATTTATTGCATTTGCTGAAGAAACAGGCTTCATTGTCCCTTTGGATCAATGGGTGATGAAAAAAGCTTTTACACAAATCGTTCAGTGGTATAAAATGGATTGTGATCCAGGAATATTGTCACTTAACCTTTCCATGAAACAGCTTCGTCGTGAAGATTTTATTTCTGGACTTAAGAGCATGATGAAAGAAACAGGGTGTAAGCCTGAATGGGTCTCGCTCGAAGTGACAGAAAATCAGATCATGCCAAATCTGGAGAGTGTGTTTGATACCCTTACACAGATTAGAGAAATGGGGGTTAAAATTGCTATTGATGACTTTGGAATAGGCTGTTCTACACTTTCAAAGCTAAAACATCTTCCTATTGATAAATTAAAGATAGATCAAACTTTTATAAAAAATTTACCCTATAATAAAAATGATTCCAGTATTGTAAAATCGGCGATCTTGCTTTCGGAAAATTTAAATATTGATATTATTGCCAAAGGTGTGGAGACGGAAGAGCAAAAGAGGTTTTTAATTGAAAATGGTTGTTCGCATATGCAAGGTTATATTTATGCAAAACCAATGATGGCAAGCAACATGGAAGAAATGTTTAAAATCAAATGTCATAATACGATTGATATGGAGCAATAATAAACCTTATAATATAACCTATAGGGTATGTTTTATAAGGTTAAAACAATTTTTATTATCTGTATATGTGTATGAAAGTTTCAGCTTCAACATCTCCATAATAGTGTGCACAATATAAAGCCCCAAACCTAAGCCCTCTCCTTTGCCGTGAAAAGGCTTGAAATAGCTTTCTATATTGTCAGTAAACTGCAGACCGTTATTGAGTATGGATATCCCCTCTTTGTTGATAATTATCTCTACCTTATGATCGGGAGCGTATTTGATAGCGTTGTCTATAAGGTTTTTTAAGGCTAAAGGAAACAATGTAAAGTCTGTATGTATCAGTAAAGGAGTCTCTTCGCTGATATGGACTTGTTTACTCAATTCTTCTTCATCCATGATCATCAACTCCAAAGCCTGTTCAAGCAGATCTTTGGCATTGTAGTTTGCCAGATGCAGTTCATAGTTGGAACTAAGCATTTGTTCTATTTTGGAAAACTCACCCAGTAAAAGTTCCAGACGGTCAAATACCCCTTCATACCCTTCTTTGAGTCTGTCATCTTCTAAAAAAGCATTGAGTATTTTCCCTTTACCGATGGGGGTTTTAAGTTCATGCATGATGGTACGTAAAAAGAGTTGACGTGAGTTTATAAGAGATTCCAGTTTACGCAAGGCATCATCAAAAGCATTTGAAACTTGGGCTATCTCATCTTTTTGATTACTTTTTACAGAAACGGACAGATCGCCCTCTGCCACTTTCTGTATCTGTTTTTGCAGGGTTTTAAGCGGTTTCAGACTTCGGGTAAGCCAAAAATAAAGTCCAAGTAAAAAAAGTAAGGACAATACATAGCCTATAAGTAACTGCCACGGCAACGTGACGACTTGTTTATCTAAAAGTAGTAACTCAAATCTCGGGTGCTGCAAAGAGAGGTAAAACCTCTTATTCATTCTAAGTATACGGGAATTACTGCGCAGTACCCGTCTTTGTTTCATCACTTTCGCTTTTTCACGAATATTTTTGATCTTCTTTTCATCTGTGATCAGTCTAAAATTACTCTCTTTGAGGTAAAGCTTCACCGTAGCATCTGAAAAGTCAACACGCTCATCATGTCTCATGCTTTGTCTAAAATGTTTATGGAGAAAAAGAGAAGTTTGCATGTATCTTTTTTCTATTTTCTGAAAATTTGAGATCTTTCAATGTAAAAAGAGGAGACAAAAAATGCCGTAAGAAACAGAAAAGAGACTAAAAAGATAATGCGGATCTTGTTGTAAATACTCACGACAACAACCTGTAACCCACGCCACGCACTGTTTTAAGCTGTATATCTTGACCCAGTTTTTTTCTAAGGCGGTTCAATATGACAGCCAATGAACCGTCAGAACCAAACTGAAACACTTCAGAGTCGTAGAGTATCTGTTCTTTTGAAACGGTTGTACCTCTGTGCTGAACTAAAAGTTTAAGCACAGCATACTCTGCAGGGGTAAGGTCTAAAAGCGCATCATCCAGAAAGATCGTTTCTTTCTCTTTATCCAGTCTAAGGCGATAAACGGGTTCTTCCTGAATATGATTTTTTTTATAACGTCGCAAAAGAGAGATGATACGCGCGTACATCTCCTGGGGATCATAAGGTTTGGGAAGATAATCATCTGCACCCAGTTGCAGACCTATGACTTTGTCACTAAGGTCAGAACGGGCAGAAGAGATGATAATGGGGATATCGTATTTACTCACAACTTCTTTACACACTTCAAGTCCATCCATACCCGGAAGCGTAAGGTCAAGTATAAGCAGGTCATACTTTTCTACCCCTGCACTCAAACCCAGAAACGGGTCTTCATAGTTGGTGACTTCTATACTGTACTGTTTTAAATAGCTACTTAGAAGTGATGCATACTCCGCATCATCTTCTATCATCAATATCTTTGTCATAAAATGATTATAGCTTTATTTTGACTTTTCTTCCAGAAGTGTCATCAGTTTTACTCTTTGCTCTGCTGTCAACATATTGATCTTCTTTTCAAACATTGCTGCACGCATTTCTATTCTTTTTTGACTTCTTTGTGTTGCCATATCAACAAAACCTTCTTTATCAAAACCATCCGCAGAGATAAACTTACTCATGCCGGCTATTCCGTGTGTACCCTGCATTTTTCCTCTTTGTGCTTTTCTATACTCACGCATNTCTTTACGANTTGCCTGCATAGCACTTTTTTGTTCATCAGTCAGGCCAAGTTTTTGATAGATCTCTTTCATCTCACTTCTCTTGTCATGTTTGTTCANCTTGCATTTGTATTTCTTTTCACATTTTTCCTGCTTTGGGCAACTCGTACCATTTCCTTTATTGGATGGACATGCATTTGCAGCCGTTGCACCTAGCAATCCTGTGATAGCTACTATAGTTAATACTTTTAATGTTTTCATGATTTATACCTTTAATTAATAATTTTATCTTTCGACATTGCTATTATGGGGTATGAAGTTAAACGAATATTTACAGAACTATTAACGAATCTTAACGAGAAGGTATAAAAGGTGATAAAGGGAGGAAATTGAGGGCTAAAAAGAGAAGACTGCTAAAGAAGCAGTCTTTTTATATATAGATTATGATTTTGCTACTAATGTACTACAGTGTGCAACCACTTTTTCTTTATGTGCTTCAAGTGCTGCTTTATCTGTTTCAGAGTTGCTCATAGATGCCTGGTATGCATGTGCTTCTCTAATAGATGTTTTACAAAGTACTTTATTGTCACCCTCTGCAAAAATACTTCTGATCTTTGCGCTTGCAACTTCTGTACTACAGTATGAAACTACTCTTTCTTTATATGTTTCAAGTGTTGCCTGTGCTAACGTACTGTCATCCATTGTTTCTTGATAGTTCTGTGCTTTTTTGATAAACACTTTACATAGTCTTAGATCTTGTTCTTGTGCATTAAAAGTGCTTGAAGTTGAAAAGTCACTCATTGCGAATGTACTCATAAGAGCCAATAATAATAATTTTTTCATTTGTTATCCTTATTTTATATTTTGTAGTGTTATTATGATTTTACTGAAGAGGCATCACAGTATGCAAACATTCTCTGCTTATAAGAAACAAGTGTTGCTTCTGCCAAACTATCATCTCTCATTGTTGACTCGTATGTTTCTACTTTTTTTGTAAACACATTACAAAGTCTTGCATTTTCTTTTGTCAATGCAAGTTTTTTGACCTTTGGTTCAACTTCTGCGATCGTTTTCATTTCTGATACATCTGCTTTTACTGTAGATGCATTACAAAAGGCATCTTTTCTCTGTTTGTATGAAACAAGTGTTGCTTCAGCTAAACCATCGTTTCTCATAGTTGATTCATAGGTGTCTACTTTCTTTATAAAAATCTTACAAAGTCTATCATTTTCTTTTGCTGTTTCAATCGCTTTCATTTCTGCTTCATTTGCAAAACCACTCATAGTATATGCACTCATTAGAGCTAATAATATTAATTTTTTCATTTGGTATCCTTATTTAAATTATTTGTTGTATTTATTTGATTATAACAAATGAAACTTAAATAATAATAAATTGTACTTATAATATACATAAGCATAAAATATATGTTTTATTTTTTCATAGTTTATCTTCATGCTTTATGTTAGAATAAAGTATGAGATAAAAAGGGGAAATAGATGCATAATAGATTACAGCTTACAGTCATACGTATATATTTTACGCTGATAAGTCGTTTATTTCCTTCATTGGCCATAGTCTCAGCACATAAACTTTTTCACTATCCTGTAAATACAACAAGAAAAAACCGTAATGAANTGACACTCCCTGCTCCACATATCTTCGATATACCTCTTTATGATCGCCTCACACTGCGAGGGTACAGATGGGGAGAGACAGATCACCCCATAGTTCTCTTAGTGCATGGCTGGTCTACCACCTCACGAAGTATGAGCCACTTTACGGATAAACTGCTCAAACATAACTACCAGGTCATCTCTTATGATGCCCTGCGTCACGGAGCAAGTAAAGCAAAGCATTCAGACCTGGCAAGCTGGGCAGACTCTGTACAGGCTGTCATGAGACATATAGGACCCGTGGAGTGCATCATCGCACATTCTTTTGGAGGAGCGGCAGTTACCGTCGCTTCAAAGTTAGGCTTAGAGACTCAAAAACTCGTTTTGGTCGCACCCATACACGACATCACCTCCGTTGCAGACAATTTTGCAGAGCACTTGAACATTCCACAAGACATCGTCAAAAAAATGCGTGACTATACCTGGAAGCACAATGAAACGAACTTTAATAAATACGGAAGCAACTGGAAAGACATAGTCATCTCAGACTTCCATGTCCCCACCCTCCTCTTCCATGATACACAAGACCGAGAGATAGGCATAGCACATTCAAAACAGATCTGTGAAATGTGGCCTTGGGCCACTCTGGTGACTACAGAAGGTTTGGGACATAGGAGTATCTTGGATGATGATGGGGTGTCAAATGCTGTTTTGGAGTTTATTCGCACAGGAGAACAAGTATAAATGACAAGCATTACAAGTATTAAAATACAGTGTAATAAATCACTAAATGATTTATGTGAAATGCAGTACAGGGAGGCACTAAATGCCGAGTCTTAAAAAAATATTAGTGATCGGCTATGTATGGCCAGAGCCAAATTCTTCTGCTGCGGGTAGCCACATGATGTCGATCTTGCGACTCTTCAGACAACAAAACTGGCAAGTTGAATTTGCAACTCCTGCGCAAGAGTCTGATCATGCTGTCAACTTAGAAGATGAAGGTATTACAAGTAAAACTATTGCTTTAAATTGTGATAGTTTTGATATTTATATTAAAACATATGAACCTAATATCGTACTCTTTGACCGTTTTATGATGGAAGAGCAGTTTGGATGGAGAGTAGAGAAAAACTGCCCTACTGCACTTAAAATACTCGACACTGAAGATCTACAATGTTTACGTAATGCACGTCATCAAGCCCATAAAGCCGGGCGAGAAATGGCACAGGAAGATCTGTTTTCTGACCTGGCAAAACGTGAGATAGCTGCTATCTTACGTTCTGACATTTCGCTTATTGTCTCCTCTTACGAAATGGACTTACTGGTTGATACTTTTAAAGTCGATGCCTCTTTGCTTCATCATCTTCCATTTATGGTTGACTTGGCAAAGTGCCCGGTTAAGACCAAACCTTTTTCAGAACGTAAACACTTTATGACCATCGGGAATTTCCGTCATGCGCCTAACTGGGATGTTGTCTTATACCTACAAAAGATATGGCCATTGATACGAAAACAGATCCCTGAGGCTGAACTGCACATTTACGGCTCCTACCCACCGCCAAAAGCCACAGCCTTGCATAACCCAAAAACAGGCTTTCACATCAAAGGTTGGGCTGAGAATGCACTCATGGTGATGGAAGAATCACGTATCTGTTTAGCTCCTATACGGTTTGGTGCAGGCATAAAAGGAAAACTGATCGATGCCATGATCATGCAGACGCCAAGTATCACTACCTCACTGGGCAGTGAAGGTATGCATGACAAAGAACCCTGGGGAGGTGTCGTTGCAAATGATGTAGAGACATTTGTTGAAGCCGCAATCAAACTCTATAACGATGAAGAAGCATGGACAGAAGCCCAAAAAAATGGTACTGCACTTTTACATACAAAGTATGACTCTAAAGTGCTAGGGAACGAACTCATAAAAAAGATACTTGAAATTGAGGGGAATTTAAAGCAACATCGCCTCAACAACTTTAGCGGAGCGATGTTAAAACATCACAGCATGATGAGTACGAAATATATGTCTCAGTGGATCGCTGAGAAAAATAAAACTGTACAATAGCCTATTTGGTGAGTTTAGCAGCACAGCATCGTTTGTATTTCTGACCGCTACCACAGATACATGCTGAGTTTCTCAAAAGTGTCACTTTATCTTCGAAGATCTCTCCATCTACATACTTCCACATATCATTTACCTTTAAAAANGTAGACTTTTCGTGGTGTAGATGTTGTTTGCCGTCAAAGATATAATAGGCTTTAAATTCCACCCTATCATCAGAATGATCCACTATCTCCAAATGCTGCCAAATACTGTTGTCAGCCCAGTCCTGTATGAACTTGAGTTCTTCGTCTGTCCATGTGTAATCATGTGTGGTAGCCTGAAGGTAGTTCACATCCCCTAAACAGTAGGCAGAGTAACGTGAACGCATCAGTTCCAATGCCGTATTGGCCACCTTGTCTACCCTCAATAGAGGCTCACAACACACAGAAAAATCCAATCCGCTTTTACAATAACACTTATTCATTTTATATTTACAACCCTATTATATTTTTTTGCATAATACCATAAAGTCATACTTTTTAGCTATGCCTTTCAATAAANCCAGCCACTGTCTCAAATACCTCATCACAGCCCTCATCTGCCAAGATACTGTGTTTCTCTCTTGGTAGGAGGAGTAACTTCTTATCTCTTGAACTGATACCGTCATAGATGAGCTTGCCACTCTCCCTTTTTACGATGGGATCATTGTCACCTTGGATGATGAGTATAGGCTCGGTGATATTATGTAAGTTATCATCTACCTTTGTCATAAGCAGTTCCATTTGAGCTACAGACGCTAAGGGGTGTTTAGGATAATTTACTTCAGGTTGTTCTGAGTGAGAGTTGTCTATCCACTCCATGATACCTTCTGCGTGAAGATAGGCTATCATTTCGTTAAAAAAATGTAATGTTGGGACAACATAAGAGACACGTAAATCATGAAGTTTAAGTGCGGAATTGATGGCTATGATCCCATCTGCTTTATATTGACTCGCATGCTCAAGCGCAAGCAGACCACCCATAGAAAAACCGCCTATGAATACTTTTTCACATACTTGCCTCATCGCTACAAATGCACGTTCAAAATCTGTTTCCCACTCTTCAGCACTCACCTCTTTTAAAGCTTCCGGATCTGTGCCGTGTCCACGCAGTCTTATCACATGTACATTGATACCTTTAGAAAAAAGATATTCAGCCATAGTACGTACTTCCTTGGGTGCGGCCATGTACCCGTGTGAAAATACCACACCCACATCATACGATGCATCATACAACACGATTGGTGCCCCTTTATCTTCCTTCGCAGGAGTCTTATGGAAATACTTTTGATACTCCTCTTCGAAATACCCCCACTCTCTTTGATGTAAATGTTTGAAGTTATCTTCTCTTAACTCATTTTCACTGTAAATGCTGTTTTCCTGTGCCATTTCAACGATGGGTTCTTGCCATCTAATCTCATTTAAGATGACTTTCAGGGTATTTTTAACTCTCACTTTATGAAAAGGGTACTCTTTTTCAAGCAAAGACCTGTCAAACAGATACTCACCATCACTGTCCAGGTAAAGTATCTGCTGTTTTATAGCAAGATCAATGGCTGAGACAAAAGGTTCATAACTTTCATCCAGTATCATTTTAAAGAGTTCATTTTGTAACTCACTATGTAAATTATAGTCTTCTAAGCTTCGTAAAGAACGGGCATTTTTATATATGAGTGTTCTAAGATACGAGGGACAGACCTTCACCGTAGGCATCGTCACCAAAGACAAGATAAAGATATGGTCAAAATGTACTTGCATTTGTGAGTAGACTCTTTGCATCATTCTATTGGTAAGTACTTTTCTTTGTGCATCTATAAATTGGTCTACTTTCTTTTCATCGTAAATATCTCCTTCCTTGCCAAGCAGTTCTTCTACATACGAGTCCAGCTCTATGGCTTTACCAAAACGCAGATTCATATGAGCATCCATCAAAAGATTGACCTCTATCTCAAGTTCTTCAAAAAGTCTTGTATTACGCTGATGCACGATGCTATCTACCCATGTTAGAAAACGGTTTTTCCCAGGCCGCACAGGATAATAGGTAATAGAGATAGGCACAACTTTGATGTTCAGTTCAGTGTTTATCTTCTCACTCTCTATACCCATCTCTGTACAAAAGTGTTTAAATTCCTCTTTTTTAGAGTCTCTGGCTCTTGTCTGGAGTATCTTGGTTTTAAGTGCTATTACAGCTGCACCGGTATGCACAGGACCTTCATACTCCGGAGAGTGGGTACAGAACTCACCCATATCAAAAGTGATCCGTTTATTCTTCACCATATAGCCCTCAGGGTAAATGACCCAGTCAGCCCTGCCCGAAAGTAGATCTTCCAAGATGATATCATCACGTTTTTTATTTTTATTTGATATGGTTCCCACTGAACGGATAAACCTGCCAAGTAATCCGACAAATACATCATCAGCAGCTAAAGACCTGGACACTCTGTCATGTTTTTCATAAAGCATATGAGGCACTATAAAGGTTTCAAAACGTGTAAAGTGATTGGCAACAAAAAGTACGGGAGAGTCTGGAAGTTCTTCTCCGGAGATGGTAATGTTTGCTCCTGAGAGCTTACGAATCATCCCTATGAGCAGTGAAGAAAATGCAAATGCTATTCGCATTATTAAGCCTTTTTATTTGTTGTTTTCTTGTGAAAATAATCATCATGGATAAATGAATCCACTGTGATGATCTCACGCTGTAAGGCCCTGGCCTCTGTAAGCGCTCGTTTTTCACCTTCTGTTAAACGTTCCTTCGTTTTCTCTTGAGCCAACAGTGCTTTGACCGCTTGCATCTTATGTGTGGCTTCTAAAAGCTGTAGTAGCCGTTCCCCCATGTATATGTTTCCACACACACGTTCTCTTACACTGTCATCTTCACACATGGCTGTGGCTATATGATGCAGACTTTTGTCTTTAATGGTTTTGCCCATAGGATTCAAACGTGTATAAAAGCCAACTAGTTTAAAAGGTACTCCCATCATACCAGAAGCCAGGTTCTTAAGTATGCCGCTAAATGCAAGGTCGATCTTTCCGAAGGCATCTTCTACAGCTACTTCTAAAAAGAGTTCATCACTCTGCTTGCTGCCCTCTTCTTCAAAACGTTTCACTGTCGCAGTGATAAGATACATTTGTGCCAAGATATCTCCAAAACGTCCGGAGACTGATTCTCTCCGTTTTAAAGAAGCACCCATCAGCCCCAGAGCCACATCACTCAAGTAGGCAAATCTGGCAGATGCCCATGCCAGTTTCTGTTCGTAACGTCTCGCTTTGCCTTTCGACTGTGCAGGGTGAGCATACCCACGGGTTAGCCCCAGTACAAAGGTTCTTGCCTTGTTGCGTGTCACATGTCCTATATGAGAAAAGAGTAAGGTATCAAACGCCTTCACATCACCCTGTTCCAGTGCTTCTATCTGGGCGTAGGCATAAGGGTGACAGCGGATCATCCCCTGCCCGAACATGATAAGTGTACGTGTCATAATGTTCGCACCTTCCACTGTGATGGCAACGGGAGAACCAAAATAGGCATGTGCCAGCAAGTTTCTAGGCCCTCTGGAGATGGCTGCACCCCCTTGTATGTCCATCGCATCTATAATGTTTTTTCTGAACATTTCTGTACTCTGGTATTTCATAATGGCATTGGCAACAGCCGGCCTTTCTCCTGCATTGATGGCACCCAAGGTAAAAGTCTTCGCTGCATCGAGCATATAGGTACTGGCACCCAAACGGCCCAACACTTCGGCGATACCTTCAAACTTGGCAATGCTCAGTCCAAACTGGTAACGCACCACTGCGTAGGTAGAAGCCACATAGGCAGCAAGTTTGGAGCCTCCTGTACTCGTAGAGGGTAAAGAGATACCTCTACCCACAGCCAGTGACTCCATCAACATTTTCCACCCTTCGCCCAGACCACCCTCTCCACCNATNACATCTTCTATCCCAATAATNACATCTTTACCAATGAGTGGTGCATTCACGAACGGAACATTAAGAGGATCATGTCTTCGTGTCTGATCAAGACCTTCACTTTTTGCATCTACAAGCGCACAGGTAATACCTCTCTCTTCACCCTCCCCTAAAATGTTTTCCGGGTCTTTGAGCACAAAAGCCAAACCTATCACAGTTGCGATAGATGAGAGTGTAATGTAACGTTTGTCAAAGTTCAACCTGATCTTCACTTCACCCTCATCATTCTTAAANACCACACCATCAGACTGTATGGAACCTGCATCAGATCCCGCTTNGGGTTCTGTCAGAGCAAAACACGGGATTTCCCGACCATCTGCAAGTCTTGGCAAATAGTGTTCTTTTTGGATATCCAGTCCATAATGTAAAAGTAATTCAGCAGGCCCAAGTGAGTTGGGTACCATCACAGTAATAGCTAACACTTGAGAATGAGAAGCGAGTTTTTCTATGACACAGGAGTGTCCATAGGCAGAAAAACCAAGCCCACCATACTCTTTGGGGATGATCATCCCTAAAAACTTCTTCTTTTTAAGGTATTTCCACACCTTTTTAGGCAAATCTCGCTTCTCAAACACTTCCCAGTCAGAGGTCATAGCACATACCTCATTAACCTCATTGTCTATAAAGGCTCGTTCTTCTTCACTTAGTGTAGGGTATGGGTTTGTAAAGATCTTTTTAAAGTCAGGTTTACCCGAAAAAAGTTCACCCTCTATCCACACATCCCCTGCTCTTAGGGCTGTTTTTTCTGTGTCTGAGATCTTAGGAAGTAAGCCTTTAGATTTGAGCAGTGCAAAAAGAGGTTGAGTGATGAGTTTGACACGTATCTCTTTAATGAGAAATACTACGGCTAGAGCAATAGCAGGTATCCACCAAAGTATAGAGGCATCACAGCCTAATAAAAATACAGCTAAAGCAGTAAACCAAGCCCACAAAGGTGCGGAAAAATAGGCTAATGCCAAAGCTATGATAATAACTGATATTAAAAATGCCATTATACACCTCCATAGAATGTTTGATTATTTTGTGCCATCTCTACAATAGATCCTGCTGGGGTAAAACGTGCGCCGAATTGTTTTTCAAGAAGCTGTAATCGTGCCACAATATAGGCTAAGCCTTCACTGTCTGCATAGCGGAGCAGTCCTCCTCTGAATGCAGGGAAACCGGTTCCCATGACCATGGCCATGTCCAGGTACTGTGCATTGTCAACCACATTCTCTTCCAGACAACGTGCTGCTTCGTTCAGCATGATGAGTATGGCCCTGTCAAGTATCAGATCATCTTCCAGTTTTTCCATGCCACTCTGGATGAGTCCTATACTTTTATTGAGGGTTTTACTTTTACCTTTGTGCGGTAAAAACCCTGTCCTGTTTTTTTACCCAGCCATGCATTGGCTGTCATCTGTGAAAGTACTGGAGAAGGGGTCATACGTTCACCATACGCTTCATGTAAAATGGTAGAAACTTTCTCCCCTATGTCTATGCCCACTTCATCCGCAAGTGTGAAAGGACCCATAGGCATACCAAACTCTTTTAAGAGTCTGTCTATACGTTCTATCTCCTCACCCTCTTCAAACATTTTTGCTGACTCGTTGAGATAAGGCAGTAAAATACGGTTTACTAAAAAACCTGCACTTTCACTTACTCTGATAGGTGTTTTACCAAGCCTTTTTGCTAACTTTACCACAGTAGCTATGGTCTTATCGGAAGTTAGTTCTCCGGCAATGACCTCTACCAATGGCATTTTAGCGACCGGATTAAAAAAGTGCATCCCCACAAAACGCTTAGGATACTTACTTTCTGTTACTAGGTCTGTAATAGAAAGGGAAGAGGTATTTGTTGCAATAATGGCACTTTTTTTAACTTTAGCCTCTATTTGTGCGTACATTTTCTTTTTTACTTCGGGGTCTTCACTCACAGCTTCTATTACAATATTTGCCTGATCCAAGCCCTCCATTTCAGTACTATAGGTTACTTTGTCCATTTTAAGTCCAATCTCACGTTCTGTAAGACGTCCTCTTCGTTTAATACTTTCAAAACTTTGCATCATTTGTGCCATTGCTTTAGCTATACTACTCATCTTTCTAGCTCCCAACCTTACAGGGAGATCTTTAGACGCAAGTGCCCATGCAATGCCTGACCCCATCGTACCCACACCTATGACAGCCGCACTTTGTATCACTTTTGCTTTGCCTTTTGAAAAAGTCTCTTTTTTAAGTGCCTCAGAAGTGAAAAAGAGTTCTATAAGGTTTTTAGATATTTGACTTGTGGCAAGAGGTTCAAAAGCTTCAAGTTCTATTTTAAGCCCCTTTGCCAAAGACATTGTCAGTGTTTTTTCAAGCACATCTATGGCTTTTAGTGGTGCGGGATAATGTCCGGCTGTTTGTTTTAGCACTGCCGATCTTGCCATTTTTGCTATCAACATTTTGACAGGAACCAATCTTTCATACCAGAGAATACCTTTACGGTTTTTCTTCACTTTAGCCTCAAGTCTTTCTGCCAATAACTCTTGAACAAACTCTTCTTTTTTAAAACCCAAATAGCCAGAGGGGACAGAAGCATCTAC
>JGI24024J18818_10000236_pt1 | contig 19030 bp, 14 predicted proteins | sample Cruoilmetagenom2_FD_18818 | JGI IMG/M metagenome (IMG submission 18818) | reverse complement strand
ATCAACAAATTTACAGGAAAAAAATCATTTGAAGTCTTGCCTGATGAACTGAGTAAAGCACTGAAAGAGATGACTCGTACACTGAGAAGTACTGAAAAAGTGGTGAAAGGCTATGACAGTGATTCATTGGTCAAGCAACAGCTGACGGAAACACTTAGAGTACTTACGAAAACATCTTTAGAGATGCGGACATTCCTAAGAATGCTTAACCGTAAACCAAATTCACTTATCTTTGGAGACAAATAATGTCAAGACTTAAAATATTGTTAACCCTGATCGCTGTTCTGAGTTTGAATGGGTGTATATCATCCCAGAGTTATTATGTGCTTTCAAATACGTCTACACCTGCTGTGAAGTATCAAAATAAACACAGAGTGATCGCTGTAGAAAAAGTGACTGTTCCGGAGTACCTTTATAAAAGAGAGATCGCTGTGGCAAAAACATCGAGTCAGATCACTTTGCTCCCCGGTGCAGTTTGGGGAGAAGATCTGGATGCGGGGCTGACCCACAGACTCATAAGCTTTTTACAAAAAAAGTTTAATCAGCCAAGTGTATATGCCTATCCCTGGGGTGTAGATAGACAGCCAACTGTAAAAGTCAAAGTGGATGTCACACGTTTCATCGCACAGGGGGATAAAGTCTACCTTGATGCCAACTGGGAAGTAGTGCAGGCAGGCACTAAAAAACGTATAGCCAGACTCTTTAGTACGAGTGTAGCGACAGGCTCTGATGCAAACAGTATCGTTGATGCTATGGACAGGGCATTTGGTCAGCTTGAAGAGAATGTCGCTTTGGGTGTGAAGCATTTTTAACCCCTCAATACTTAAAATGTAGTACAGGAAGAGGATAATAATATCTGCCTCTCTTGTTTTCTGCATTGTATGTAAGAGGGATCGTTCAAACCACAAACAATTCATACAGCAAAGCTAAAAGATCAACCACCAAGGACACACATGCATAATAAACTAGAAAATCTCATGGGAAAGATGGGCGCATTCATCTATGACAATCCACTTAAAGTGATAGTTGGAATGACCCCTATAATCTAGACACTTTCTAATTCTGCAATAGCCTTTGATGCTTATGAAGACAATGATATGATATTTGCGGACATTTCTTATAATTTTTAATGTGAAGCAATAACCAAACGGTACCCACGAGAAGAAACTGTTTCTATAAACTTATGTTTCAGTTTCTGTCTTAACCTTTTTACCAGTGTTCTAATGGTATTTGCATTGGTTTCTTTGTCTGGCCATATGGTATTTTCTATGGTATAAAAATCTACAACATTATTTTTATTTTCTAGCAGTAGTTCTAAAAAATTACTCTCTTTTTTTGTAAGATTTATAATCTCAAAACAACAGTAAAGTGTACTATCTGAAGTATCGTAAAAAAATTCCTCATCAAAGCTGATGTGATGTTGGTTCTCTTCCGTATTTAAAGACTCTTTATCTAGTTTATGAAGTGCGATCTTTAAAAATACACGTAGCTCTTTTCTGTTAAAAGGTTTTGACAGGTAGGCTGTAGGGTTTAGTTCTATGGCTCTGTCGACATTATAATCGTCCAGATGTGCAGTGAGAAAGATAATTTCAATATGTGGGTAATTTTTTTTAATCATGGTGGCTGTCTCCACACCATCTAACTTACCTTTGATACAGATATCCATCAATAGTATGTCAATATGTTGTTCTTCAATGATAGAAAATGTATCTTGCGCATTAGAACAGGTATCAGCCACATAATAACCCAGTTTTTTAATGTAACTTTCTATCTCCATCGCTACGATACTTTCATCTTCAACGATGAGAATGTTTATCTCTTTCATATACTGAACCTTATGATGTTTTTGGTATGACTGTTTGTGTGTGTCTCAATCTCTCCTCCGAGTTGGTCATAGACCAGTATATGGATGAGTTTTAGTCCAAGTGAACTAGGCTTATCTTGCACGGTATAACCTTTACCATCATCTTCTATAGTAAGTACATAATCATTTTTATTTTGATGTAAAGAGACAGAAATAGTACCTTTATTATCATAAAAAGCATATTTGTAGGTATTGGTGATGAGTTCATTGATGATGAGACCTATATAGACAGATTCCCGCAAAGGAATCATAGCATGTATATCAGTATATATCTTTATATTTTGATCTGTAGAACTTACTGTTTCTTGTATGTCGGTAAGCAGTGAATCTATATATTCCTGCATGTCTATCTCGTCGAGATTATCTTTAATGAGAAGCATGTTATATGTCTTAGAAATAGCATTGATTCTATTTTCAAGGTTGGTGAATTTTTCGTTCACTGTTTTATCTTCCATCTCATCACTTTGAAGGCGTATGATGGAGAGTATGATTTGTAAATTATTCTTTACTCTATGATGTACTTCTTTGAGTAGAAGTTCTTTTATTTCCAAAGCACTATTGAGCTCTTTTGTTTTTTTGATAACTTCTTCTCTAATCAATTGTGTTCTATGGGTTGATTCTGACAAAATACGTGCATCTACTTTCTCTTTCTCTTTTTGTAAGATGATGTATCTGTCTGCAAATGCCAAAGAGAGTATGAGTGCTTCAAGTGCAGTACTTACCATAAGAATATTTTGAAAATCTTGCATGATTGATGTCAGTCCCAGAGCATCTAAGATAATCAATATATAGGAAACAAAGACAATACCAAACCCTACAATAAAGAGTCTGGCCTGTTTATTACCGTGCTTATACGAGATATAGCCTGCCCCTAGGTTATAGACAATAAATAGTGCACCCGTAAGGATAACAATATGAAGATTGTGAAATTTTGGAATACTTAAAACAATCATTTCAATGAGAGAAAGAAGTATAAATATTTTATACCATTTATAAAGTTGAGGCATCTCTTTTGTTTTAAGGAAATGCATACTGAAAAGTGCAGCGGTGATGACAAGAAGTGTGATTTTAAAGATGGTGATTTGTATGTCCATCTCGACAAACTTTATAGGAAAATAGACTTGTGTCAATCCTAGATAGGTCAACTGCTGATAGATAAGCGCGAAGAGATAAAAGCTATAGAAAAGATAACTCTTATCTTTGGTATAAAAAAAGAGTATGAAACTATAAATCATGAATGCCAGTACCATACCAATAAGTAAAATATTGATGAATTGTTGTGCTCTGTCTTGTGATGTATAGTGTTTTTCATTATATATCCAAAGTCCAAAATCAATGGGGTTGATGGTAGATTTTATTTTGAGGTAATACTGTTTTGAGCTTTGAGGTTTTAAACTGATGTAAAAGTAAGGAAAGAGCGTGGTATGTTCATCGTCAATATGTATTACACCTTTTAGAAGAGGTGTCTGTGTGATATCTTTATAGAGTGCAGCATACTCGACTAATGTAGAGCTAAGAACAAGTATCTTATCAACATTGGACGTGGACTTATTGGTTAGTGTAAAAGTAACCCAAATGGTTTCTAAAGATACCCCTCTATTGATATAAGGATGATGGTAGGTAGTAAACAGTTTTTTATCTATGATTTCTTGGAATGAGAGATTGTCTTTATCATAATAGACAGAACTATTTTTTAAAATTAACTGTTCTTTGGCTTTTGAGATATCAATAGGTGCAGCTTCGCTAAAAGACCCTATTATTATAAATAGTAAAACAATTATTTTGAAACTTTTAATATAAGGATTAAGCATAAAAAATTTTATCTAAAACTATATATAAATCTCATTTTGACACATTTCTGACACATAATTATGTTAGACTAAAATAGAACGTAAAATTCTGAAGAAGGAAGAAGAATGAGAAAGTGTATATTTGGGCTTTTATTGATGTTAATGACTTTGATGACAGGCTTGTCTGCTGAAGATAATCCAAGGGCAGTTATCATATTTGATGCATCTGGGAGTATGTGGGGACAGATAAATGGTGTAACTAAAATAGTGATAGCCAGAGATGCTCTGAAAAATGTAGTCAAAGAGTGGAATCCAAATGTTGAACTGGGATTAACAGCTTATGGGCATCGCTCCAAGGGAGATTGTAATGATATTGAAACTATCATCCCCGTAGGTAAGATAGATAAAAACAGAGTTATCTCTACTGTAATGTCTATTAAGCCTAAGGGTAAAACACCTATTAGCCGTTCTTTGCGTAAGGTTGCTGACGAGATAAAATATACTGAAGAAAAAGCAACTATTATTCTCATCTCAGACGGGAAAGAGACTTGTGATCCAGACCCATGTGGTACGGCTAAAGAGTTGGAAGCACAAGGCATCGATTTTGTGACACATGTCATTGGCTTTAATGTCGATAAAAAAACAAGTCAGCAATTAGAATGTATCGCTGATGCTACGGGGGGAGAGTATTTCTCTGCTAAGAATGCTGCTGCATTAAATAATGCTATGAAAGTAATAGCTAAGAAGGTTGAGGTAGTAGAACCTCCTAAGCCTGTGGTGAAGAAGCTAAAGAATAATTTGGAAGTTACAGCTTCAGAGACCAAAGATGGAAAATGGATAAAGGCATATCATGCTATATATCCTGTAGAAGATGGAGAGCTTGGACGTTCTAAGAAAAATTGTTGGTCAAAAAAGAAAAAAGAGTGTTTACAACAAATAGCAGTTGGAAAATATGTGTTAAAGTCAAAATATAATGAATTTAAAAAAGAGACAGCCTTTGAGATAAAAGAGGGTGAAGCGACAAAGCTTAACATTGTATTTGGACAAACAAACAGTGTAGAGATTACAGCTTCTGAGGAGGAAGGTGGTAAATGGGTAGAAGCATACCATACCATACATCCTGTAGAAGATGGGGAGACGGGTCGTTCAATTAAAAACTGTTGGTCGAAAAAGAAAAAAGAGTGTTTGCAGCAAATACCAGTTGGAAAGTATGTCTTAAAGTCAAAATATAATAAATTTAAAAGTGAGACAGCATTTGAGATAAAAGCAGATGAAGCTACAAAGCTGAATGTTGTATTTGGTCAGACAGGAAATGTAGAGATTTCAGCTTCTGAGACTGAAGGTGGAAAATGGGTCAGTATTTATGGGTATATTTATCCTGCTGATGAAAATGGTAAAAAAGATGGTTCAAACGTAGGGCAGGTTAATAATAGAAATGCGAAAGAGCCTAGTATACATAAAATACCAGCTGGAAAATATATGATGAAAGTGGACTACAATAACTTCAAAAAAGAGGTAGTCTTTGAAGTAAAAGCTGGTGAAACAAATAAAGTACATATTGTTATGGGACAAACTGGAAATGTTGAGATTTCAGCTTCAGAGACAGAAGGTGGAAAATGGGTCAGCCTTTACGGGTATATCTATCCTGCTGATGAAAATGGTAAAAAAGATGGTGGAAATGTAGGTCAGGTGAATAATCGTAATTCTAAAGATTTAACCAAACATAAACTCCCTGTTGGTAAGTATATGATGAAAGTAGAATACAATAACATAAAAAAAGAAGTAGTATTTGAAGTGAAAGCGGGTGAAACAAACAAAGTACATGTATTAATGGGTGAAACTGGAAAAGTAGAGGTCTCTGCTTCTGAGAAAGAGGGGGGAAAGTGGATTTCTGCTTATCATGATATTGTTGAAAACGAAGATGGTAAAGCAGGAGACCGTGTAGCCAGAGCTAATTCCAGTAAAAAAAGTGCAGGAAAAGCACAAATTCCAGTGGGACAGTACATTATAAAATCGAGTTATAATAATTTTAAAAAAGAAACACCATTTGAAATAAAGGCTGGTGAGACAACTAAAGTTCATGTGACTTTTGGTCAGTTTTTCATAGAAGCAAAATGTATTAATATGGGTGATAAAATAAGTTATGAAATCTATGCCAGTAGTGGACAACTTGTTGATGAGAAGACAATCAAGTGTTCTGATACTTTAAAAGTGACACTTGACAATGGTGACTACACTGTAGAAGCTAAAGTGGGGAATGATGCAAAAGAAGTTAAGTTTACTGTGGGTGGAGGTAGTAATAAACTGCTTATAGACATGACAGATATCAAAAGAGAACCTACAAAAGAAGAGCTTATCAAAGCAGACTCTCAAGAACCTGAAAGTATACCTATTTCGAAACAAGAAGATCAAAAGAGTGAAAAAATAACCATAGGTGATAAGCAGATAGAGATAAAAGGCATCAGTAAAAAGGATGCTGATAAGATTAAAGAACTTGGTGCGATACTTGGGGCATTTGGTGGTATGATGCAGGGAGCAAATCCGGAAGCACAGAAAAAACAAGCAGAAAAACAGAGTGCAGAGAATGCCAAAGCAGATAAAGAGTTTGATGACATGAGTAAAGAACTCGATATGTTTACAAAATAAGGGAGAGGTTAGAATGACAAAGATAATAAAAGTTTCGATGGTAGTGTTAATGGGTAGTTCTATGCTTTATGCAGGTTCAGATATGATGAAAAAATTTGAGGTGAAGAGTGGGAAAATAGAGTATGCGATAAAAGGCTCTGGGAACATTATGGGGATGGTACAGATAAAAGCTGTAGGTAAAAAAAGAGTTATATTTGATGACTATGGTGTAAAAGACCTCACTGAAGAGAGTAAAGTAACAAAAGAAACTACTATGGGTCAAACTAAAGTAAAAAAAGAACATACACTAAAATATATGAATGCTAGCATGATTTATAGTGTTGATTTTAAACAAAAAAAGATTCTACGCATGGAAAATCCTGCCATGGTTATGATGGCTATGATGGGTGACGGAAAGAATGTGCAACAAACTGGTGAGTCTATGATGAAAAAAATGGGTGGGAAAAAAGTTGGTTCAGATAAAGTTCTAGGCTATGCCTGTGAAGTATGGGACCTTATGGGGGTCAAACAGTGTATGTATAAAGGTATACCTTTACGCATAGAGTCAGATATTATGGGTTTGAAATCTATGGAAATTGCTACTAAGGCAGAATTTGATGTGTCTTTGAATAATGATGATTTTGAATTACCAGACTTCCCTTTTGTCGATATTCAAGGGAAAACACTTAAGATAGATAAAAATAACTTAGATGAGATGGATGCAAAACGGAGTGCAAAATCATCACAAGAAGCAGAAGATGGGATGAAAGCAATGGGTGCGGCTATGAGTGCTTTGCAAGAGTCTGGTTTCGATATGAATTCAAAAGAAAAGATGACTCCTGAACAAGAACAAATGATGCAAAAAGCAATGATGAAAGCCATGGGTGGAGAAAAATCCATGTTAGCACAAACAAAACAAGAAATATTTGAAGATGTTAAGCTTATTCCTATGGCAAGAGAATGTTTTGAAAATGCTAATAGCGTAGATGAAGCAAATGCATGTGAAAGAAAAGTGGATAGTGAAGATCCAGAGCAGNATAATCAATGGAACGATACGATTAAAACAAACATGTTAAAAGAAATGAAAATGTTTGAAGATGCTTTACCCTGTTTAAAGAAAGCAGAATCATTTAAAGCACTTGAACTGTGTATGCCAGGGGAATGAAAATCTAATATGATAAAAACAGGATGTATCATAACACGTATATCGGTTTACTTATACTTGGTATTATAAATATGTTACAATATACGCATTCGTATCTATTATTTACGCAAGGAAATCTATGTCTATCGGAAATTACCTTAAAAACTTTTTATTATCTGCCTGTATAGGAGGAGTGACCTTTCTGCATGCAGAGCCTGTAAGCCATCCTTTCGAGATAGAGTCAGGTATGGTCACTTATGAGATATATGGCGGTGCACAACTTACGGCTGAGACCAATTTGAGTATAAAAGGTCAGGGTAAGTTACGTTTTAAAGAGTGGGGTGAAATCAAGTTGGAAGAAGAAGGTGGTATGGTGCTTACCACGGGTGCCATCAAACATAAACAATATGTAAAAAGACTTGAAAAACAAACAAAAGATTTTGTGATCACCGCAGATTATAAAAATGAACAGCTTTTGGAACGTAAGAAAAATAAGGACACCGATAGTAATACAGATGAAACTCATGGCTTGATCAAGAAAGGTGAGGAGAATATTGCTGGATTTCTTTGTGATATCTGGGAAGGGCCGGGCGTTAAGAAATGTATTTATAAAGGCATTGTACTTAAGTCAGAATCCCATGTTTTTGATGTTACCTATGTTAAAGTAGCAAGAGAAGCAGTGTTTGACATCAATATATCTGAGGAAAAGTGTGTAGTCCCTGATTTCCCTATACAGGAGTTTGCACTCTTTAAAGATAAAGTCAAAACAAAAAATAAGTATAAAGTGGATAATTTTTGTAAAGTATTAAAAGATACAGCGTATGAGTTGAAAGACAATAATATAACTTACAATGCCAATAACATAGCAGATGAGAAGAGACAAAAATTCATTAACTATATCAGTAAGGATATTTATAAGAGACAAAAAGAGCTTTTGCCGGCATTGTTACTTACTATGAAGAAAATGCGTGAATGTTTACAGACAGGAGAAAATCCTTTTGAAGCAAACCAGTGTATAGTGAGTTTCTCCCGTATGAAAGTACAGCTGGGTACAGAAGAAGATGATTATATCATCCTTTGGGACGATAAGAGAAAAGATGCTTTACTCGATAAAATAGAAGATGAACTTATAGATCTACAATCACGTATACCTTGTGTGAACCGTGCAAAAAATATTACTGATCTTTCTACCTGTATGAAATAAAAAGTGATGAAGTATTATCGACTCTACATAGAGATTACGAATGTATGTGGTCTCTCTTGTAGCTTTTGCCCCACCAAATCTTTACCCTCCAAAGAGATGGATCTGGATTTTTTTGACTCCATTGTCTCACAGGCTAAAGCCTATACCAATGAGATAGCCTGCCATGTTGTGGGTGATCCTTTGACACAGTCTAATTTAAAAGACTATCTGGACATCATCCATAAGCATGGACTCAAGGCAATGCTGACAAGCAGTGGGTATTTCCTAAAAAAACACTCCTATGATACACTCTTTCACCCTTGTGTCAAACAGATCAATATCTCACTCAACAGTTTTAATAAAAATGATACCTCTTTAACATTTGAACAATACATTAACCCTGTGCTTTCCCTATGCAGTGCTAAGCTGGAAAGAGAAGAGGAGTTATTTATCAACCTGCGTGTATGGAATTTGGATGAGCTCATGAGCGAACGTACATTCAATGAAACTCTATTTAAAAAGCTCTCTTCTTCTTTTGATACTAAACTGGATCTAAAAAGCATTTATGAAGAGAGACCAAAGTCTATACGCCTGGCATCTAAAGTACTTGTGCATTTTGACAACTATTTTGAATGGCCTTCTCTCAAAAATGAAAATTATGGTCATGGTACATGTCAGGGACTGCAGTCGCATGTGGCTGTTCTAGCCTCTGGAAAGGTTGTACCTTGCTGTCTGGATTGTGACGGCATCATAGAGCTTGGAGACTTGCATGAACAGAGTCTAAATGAGGTTTTAAGGTCTGATCGTGCTGTAAACATGATAGAGGGGTTCAAAGAGGGCAAAGCAGTTGAAAAACTTTGCCAGAAGTGTTCATATAAAGAAAGATTTACATTATAGCTGTCACCCGACCTTAATATGGTGTAAAAAAGGGGACCCACATGTGTAATATCAAAGTACTGCTTCTATACCTTTACTATAAGTTAAACTGTGATTTATATGTTGTCAAAAGTGTCTTCACTCTATCATCTAAATACATTTTATTACTTAACAACTTTTCTTTAAAATTACTATCTTCTAAGGCTGGAGCATACCAAATATGATAAACAATGTTTTTATCTATTAATGGCTCTAAATACTTTTTGATAAATGGGTAAAGGCGATTATCAAATGAAACAGCAGAGACATTCTGTAATTTAGTTTGGTTGGCAATTTTATTGGCTAAATCTTTCATTGCAGTTATAGTATTGCCTTTAAGTAATTTAACAATTTTTTCAGTAGGCATATAATAGGAAGTGTGCCAACCAGCTTCTCTTAGCTCTTTAAAAAATTCAGCTGTTGACCCAGATTCAACTATGAATTTTCTTTTAATATCAAACTTTTTATTTAAGTATTCTAATCGTTCCAATGCTAATTTGTAATTATTTACATTTAAATTTTTAAAATCCAACCATATACGTTCAATTTTTGAATAATCAATACTAAGTAAAAATGTTTCTAATTCAATGCCCATAACTCCATGATTGTGTCCCATTTGAAAAGTTGTAGTGTTATTATCTCCAAACTTTACATCAACTTCAAAAGAATGTAGACCATCATTCCAAATATCATGTAATTTTCCGACTGAATTTACTCTATGAGGAAAAATTCTTGCAGATTGATTTGTATTTATTAGATATTTGGCATTTACTGTTTGCCAGTAAATATAGTTATTTTTATCGGCATAGTGTTTTTTACCCTTCAATGTCAATGCATCTTTAGGTTTTAATGAATATTTAGAAGAGGTGAAATCATACTTTAGATTATACTTATCTGTTTGAATGTTAAATAGTCCAATCAAGGTATCATAAAACATATCATTGGAAAAAAGTGTCTCAGTCCTTTTTTTTAGTTGATTATACTTTACTGAATATCTATTTTTATATTCATCACTGAACCAGGCTATCATTGGTATTTGAGTCATTTCATAGGTAAATTTTCCAGAATTATGTCCTAGTTTTGCAATAACATCATCGGCATGGTCAGACATATACAAAAATGCCGTAACTCCTTTTTCTTTTTGAAGCTCTTTGAGAATGGAACTGACAACATAATCATTATAAACTATACTATTATCATAGTCATTGATGTTTTTATTTTTAGATATCTCTGTACCATATTCTCCAATTTTCAACGGACCTTTGAAAATTGTAAATGTATCATGGGGATATCTTGAACTATAGCTTCCGTGATTTCCTATGAGGTGTACAAAGATGACACGTGTTTTATCAGTTTTTTGATTTAATATTTTTTTAACTTCATCAATAAGTGCACCATCAAGTTTATCGGTGTTAGTTTGTGTTCCAATATGTTTATTCATTGCAATAAGATGATCAGAAGATGTACCTATAACAGAAACCATATTGTCCCAAGCACCATATATCGTTTGATTAGTGAGCCAGTAATTTTCAACTTTTGCTTTTTTTAGAATTTCTATAATTGATATAGAATCATCATAACTTTTTTTATTATATTGGTTTGACTCTGTTAATGCTTTGCTTAGAACGGGCACAGTATGTGTGTGGTTTGAATATGTATTATGAAAAAGTAATAATTTATTTTGTTCTTTTATTTGTGTTAAAAATGGTGTAGTGTCTCTAAGATACCCATAAATGCCCATATGTTTTTTATTAAGTGATTCTCCTATGACTATGATATAAGTTTCACCCTTTTCGATTTTACTAGCTTTAAATTTAATATCACCAGCTTTTCTTTTCTCCTGTGTATATTTAAAGAGTTTCAATTCTTTGTTATAGGTGTTTGCATTATTAATGAAGAAGTCTAGCAATCGTAATTGAGAGAATTGTGTAAGTGAAATACTAAAGAAGGCAATTATTATGAAAATCAATAGTGATTTTTCTATTATAACAGTCTCTTTTCTTTCTTGTCGGTAAAGTAAAAAAGCTACAATTGAAGTAAAGGCTATAAAGCTGAAAATATATATCGATGAAATATAGTCAGATATATATTCATATGACTCATCACTATTGGATTGAAAGACAGCAAATAATATATCTTTAGTCACTTTGTCATCAAAATTAAGAGCATAAATTATGAAGAACAAAGGGATGATATAAACTAAAAATGCCGTGGTAAAGCTAAATATGGTTGCAATTTTAAATTTTTTTAATTTCCACAACTCTTGATAAATCAATACAAATGTAAATGTTAATGCAAATATAAATATTGTATATGCAAGTACATTTTGGAATAATAAAGAACCAAAGTTTACTTTTTCTGAAAAAACCATCAATAGAAAGAGGAGATATGATGCGATAGCAACATATTTATGCCTTTTCCCTAGTAAAAATATGAGTAGTATTGACCACAGAAAGGGGATAACAAAATTTTTCAATGTGAGTAAAGTCTCTTGTGCGTTTATTTTTAGTTGCCCCCAATCTTGACCTATGCCTCCATGTTTATCCGCTTTTATTTTAATTACGTCTTCTTCCGATACATTTGTTAATATGTGCTTTTTATTTTTTGGTGTGACAACTATACTATCTATGGGAATACCATTTTTTGTTATATTGAATTCTACATTTCCTACTTTAGAACCTTTTTTAATCCAGAAATCCAATGAAATATCATAGGCATTTTTAAATTTAAATACTCCTACTGATGTTTTTTCTTCACCAGGATGAATAAAAAAAGTTCCGTTTTTTTCCTCTCTAAACTGAGACCACTTATTGTCTTTTTTAATATTGTGCGTTTTTAAAGAGTAGTCATTTTTTGTAATTGGATGAGATTGACCTATTGGTTTGAGAGAGTAGTATGAGTAAAATATTGCAATAATTAAAATGAAGCCAATAAAGATGTCTCTGGTTTTCATATTTGCCCTTAAAATTAAAATTTTATTATTATATCACCAGTTACTATAATGGAGGGAAACAACAGCATTAAGTTAAGCAATAATCCCAGATTTAAAGAGTAAGAAAGTGTAGTTTTAGATTACTTAATCCACTATTATTTCATAATGTCATAGGTGTGACATTCGGTAATGATATACTTCAAATGGGAAATGAATGTAATTATTGAATAGGTAGTTATGGAAATTCCTCGACTCTCTTAGATCGAGGAATTGTAGAAGTGTTCAACCAAAGACCGCTTGTACGATCTCCAGTGGTTTAATCATCGTCAGGTGTGATTCTGTCGAAGTTTGTACCTTCCAATGAAAAGTTACCCATCATACCTTTAGAATCAAGCATAAAACCGATCGCTCCTGATCCAAAATCAATATCATCCGCTTCTTCTTCTGCATTCCATTCAGCTATAGCAACATTGACATCGATCTCAGTATCCCAGTCATCATCTGTGATGAATTTATTGAGTGCAGCATCTGTAGTAAAGGCAATGACTAGTGAATATTGTTGTGCACCCATCTGCATACCGAGAGAGGCAGATGTGATACTGTAATATGCTTTTGAAACACCACCTACACGTAATACACCTTCTCCATATCTACCTCCGATGAAAAATCCTGCTTCTTTTACATCAGTAAAGACAACATAGCCTTTTGCTCTTTCTAGATACCGTTTAGAACCGCTTACTTCCTTATAAAACTTATTGAGTGTTTTATCGGCATCACGATTAATTTCTTTTTTGGAGTCTTCTGCCATAGAGAGTGTAGTAAATGCGAGTAGCAAAGCCAATAGTAGGGATATAGATTTTAATGTTTTCATACATTATCCTTTGATTTAATTTATATAAGTATAACATAAAAAGATAAGGCAAGAGGAATATTTTTGCAGAGCAAAGCCCAGAAATGGCTTTGCAAGAAGTGTTTTTATCGGATCTTTTATTTCTTAGTCAGGTCTGATTCTTTCGAATTTTGTACCTTCCATAGTAAAGCTACCCATCATACCTGTAGAGTCAAAAACAAATGCGATCATAGAATCATCAAGCTCATTTTCATCAAGTTCTTCTTTTGAATTCCACTCTGCCATCGCTATTTTACCGTCAACATCTGTTTTCCAGTCATCATCAAGGAGGAATTTATTGAGTGCAGCATCTGAAGTAAAGGCTATGATCATAGAATATTTCTGTGCTCCCATTTGCATACCTACCGATGCAGCTGTGATACTGTAATAGGCTTTAGATGTGTTTCCTACACGCAGTACACCTTCTCCATATTTTCCACCGAAGAAAAATCCTGCTTCTTTGATGTCAGGAAAGATCAAATATGCTTTTGTCGAGTTCAAATATTTTTTAGAACCTTTGACTTCCTTGTAAAATTGTTTAAGAGCCTGATCTGCATCATGTTCGATCTCTTTTGCAGAGTCGCCTGCCATAGAGGCTGTGTTGAATGCGAATAGCATCACGAGTAGAAGAGGGAAAAACTTAAGTATTTTCATTACTTATCCTTAATTTAATTTATGCATTATAACACAAACTCTACATGATACAAGTATAATCAGTAGCATGGAAGAAAATCATATCAATCATCATTTGATTTTATCCTTTGTTGAGGCATACTCCCCTGTTGAGGCAGAATTCTTTGGAATTTTGTACCTTTTATACTTGCACTTGCCATCAAGCCTTTCTGATCAAAGATAAATGCAACGATAGGTTTTTCATAACTGATACTACTGATATCTTTTCCTTTCCCCCAGTCATAGACAGCGATCGAACCATCTACACCTGCTTCCCAGCCATTGCTCTGGATAAAGTTGTTTAAAGAAGCTTCTGAGATGAAGGCGATGATCACTGCATGGACTTGTGCACCTGCCTGATACCCTATGGAAGCAGATGTCATACTGTAAAAATGTTTAGTCGTACCGTCTACACGTAGTGCACCTTCTCCATATTCAGCACCAACGATAAATCCGCCTTTAATGACGGAGGGAAAGACTAGATATCCTTTGACCTTAGGAAGGAAATTTTTTCCGCCTACTACTTCTTTTTCAAATTTTTTTATGGCTGCATCCACTTCAGCATTGATCACAGTGGCAGATTTTGCCAGAGAGTACTGTGTGAAGAGAAGTGAAATGAGCACTAAAAGCATCATGGGGTTAAATTTTTTGTTATACATGTATAATCCTTGTATTATTTTGCATATTATAGCTTATAATCTTTAGTATGTAATCACTGTATGAAGGAATATTATGGAAAAAATCAGCATGAAAGCATATGCGGTCAAACACAAGTTGAGTTTGTTTAATGTAGTAAAAATGATAAAGTCAGGAAATATACCTACGGAAACTGTAGTGGAGAATGGAAAAGATGTGGTGTATATCCTGATAGATGAAGCGGTTGAAAAAGAGGTGTCACGGTCTATTGTGTCTGTTGAGAATAAAGAACCTTACAGTTTGAGAAAAGAGAATGAACGGCTTAAAAAAGAGATAGAAAAACTCAAAGAAGAGATTATTTTGTTAAAAAAGAGAGTATAATGAAGGTATGAAAGTAGCTTATATAACAGATGACATTTATCTACAGCATGATACGGGTGCGATGCATCCGGAGTCTCCTCAGCGCTTGGAGGCGATCAACAGAGCCATTGAGCCATTATATGACTCATTGCTCTTGAGATCTCCGATAAAGGTTTCAAAACGTGTACTTGAACTTGTGCATCCTTTAGAACATATAGAAACGGTCAAATCAACCTGTGAATATGGCGGGAGCATCGACTCCGATACCATTTGCAGTACAGACTCTTATGATGCAGCAGCAATGGCTGTTGGAGCGGGGATCGTGGCTTTGGATGGTATAAAAGCCGGAGAGTTTCAAAGGGCCTTTTGTGCCGTAAGACCTCCCGGACACCATGCAACACCCACGCAAGCCATGGGCTTTTGTCTTTTCAACAATATATCAATTGCTGCACGCTATGCACAAAGCATAGGGTATGGAAAAGTCATGATCATTGACTTTGACGTACATCACGGCAATGGCACACAGGATACTTTTTATGAAGATGATTCTGTCTTTTATTTTTCATCTCATCAGGCTTTCGCTTATCCGGGAACAGGTGCAGAAGCACACAGGGGAGTAGGCAGAGGGGAAGGGTACACGGCGAACTTTTTAATGATGCCTGAAAGCAGAGACTCTGAGTTACTTGATATTTATGAAAATGACCTGCCTCCCTTTATTGAGAGATTCCAGCCTGATATTATTTTAGTTTCCGCAGGATATGATCTGCATGAAAGTGATCCCCTGGCACAACTCAATATCACCACTGAAGGTATAAGAACAATGGTCAGAGGTATTCTTGACAATATAGATGTGCCTTTTGTTTTTTTTCTTGAAGGGGGGTATGATGTGACTGCTTTGGGAGAGAATGTAAAAGTCACACTTCAAGAGATGCTGGTGAATTAAAAACATACATATTTTATATTTTTTTTCATAAAAACTGCTTATATTTATGCATATAAATAGTATACTTTAGTATGGAAGTGTATAAAATAAAAAATATTGCCGGACATCTCGCTAAAGGATTTCTCAGTAACCCGCTTACACCTGTTATCGCTGTGGCTATTTTACTTTTGGGGTTTCTCTCACTTGAGGTGATGCCCAGAGAAGAAGATCCTCAGATAGAAGTGAGTGGCGGTTCTATTATCATCGCTATCCCCGGTGCTACACCCCGTGAGATCAATAATGTTATTATCAAACCTCTTGAAAGACGTATCCGTGAGATCAAAGGGATAGAGAACATTTATGGTATGGCCATGAATAATGTAGGTATGATAAATGTACAGTATTTCATTGGTCAGGACAGAGAATCCTCCAACCTCAAACTTTATGACAAAGTCATGCAAAATATGGATCAACTTCCCACAGGTACCATGATGCCATTGGTGAGACCTTTCGATATCGATATCGATATCCCTATACTTACTGTGGCCTTTTATAAAGTAAGTGACGAGATGGATACGATCAAACTTTACAAAACCATACGTGAACTTCAGCAAAACATCAATGCCCTTGACAATGTGGCAAAAACCACACTCAAAGGGGTGAAGAAACCACAATTTAATGTTCTGATAGACTTACATAAACTCTCTCCTTATAATATCTCTTTAGGGCAGGTTAGCAAAGCCATACAGTCCATTGCTGCGAATACACCGGAGATAGATACAGCAACCTCTACCGGTAAGCTTATTGTTTTTGGTGTGCAAAATGCACTGGATGATGTGGCTGACCTTAATGAACTCATCATTGCCCAATATAGAGGTTCTCCCATCTATTTGAGAGATATCGCAAAAGTAGAATATAATTATGATATACAAAATTATGATTCGGTCTCTCTCACTTATCAGGAAAAGATGGATCATAAAGAGCATGGTTCTGATGCTGAAACTGAAAACAACAGAACGGTACTGTTTCATGATGCAGGAGATCAGATCACAATGACTATCGCCAAATTGAAGGGAACCAATGCTGTAAACATAGCACATAGCGCTATTGATGAGATCAGCAAGGCTAAAGAAGAGTTATTGAAAAATGGTATTGGATTCATTGTGACACGTAATTATGGTGAAAGAGCAAATGAAGCGGTCAATGAACTGGTACATCACTTGTTGATCACCATACTTATCATTGCGTTGATCCTTGTACCTTTTCTTGGCTGGAGAGAATCACTTGTTGTGACCATTGCCGTACCTATGATACTTGCCACCACACTTTTTATCGCATTGATGACAGACCAGACGATTAACCGTATAACCCTCTTTGCCTTTCTCCTGAGTTTGGGTCTGATCGTGGATGATGCCATTATTGTGATCGAGAACATCCATAGAAGACTGCATCTTAAAGAGTCCCAGGAGCTTGAATTTGATGAGATCATCATTCATGCAACAGATGAGATAGGACCTGCTACGAACATCGCTACGATCGCCATTATGCTCACAATGATACCTATGGGCTTTGTGGGTGGCATGATGGGACAATTTATGAAACCGATTCCACTCAATGTTCCTGTGGCACTGGGTGTTTCTCTTTTTGTTGCTTATGTATTTGCACCTTATCTTGCCCGTAAATTCATTAAATTTGAGAGCCATCCTAAAAAAGATAAAAAAGCGTCAGACAAGGAAGCGTCATGATGGAAAAGATCGTTTATAAGATCATAAGTTCTAAACGTAATAAGACCATAGTGTTCATTCTTGTTATTCTTTCCATGATCGGTGCTGTGATGATGATACCCACCAATCTTGTGCTTGCACGTATGCTTCCGGGGAAAAGTGCCAATACTTTTAGTATTTATGTGGATACAGCAACCAATGCATCTATAAAAGAAACACAATCTGTCACAACCTGTATTGTGAATAATCTGAAAAGAGAAAAAGAGATCACAGATATGGAAGTGTATCTGGGACAGGGTGCGCCACTTGATTACGCGGGTCTGGTGAAAGGAAGTTCACTGAAAATGCTGAAAAACCAGGCAGAGATCGTCATCAACATGACCGATAAACATGGACGGGATGAGACTTCTTATATGATGGCACATCGTTTGCGGCCTATTATCCAGGGTAACTGTGGAAATATTGTTCCCCACACGACTATAAAGTTCATAGAGATGCCTGCAGGACCTCCCACTTTGGCAACCATAGTGATAGAGCTTTATGGTAAAGAGAGCTCTGCCTTACGTACTATGTCCGGTAAGATCACCAAGATACTTGGTGAAACAGAGGGGCTGGTTGATATAGAAGTGATGCAGGATGATATTTTTACCAAGTACAACCTTGTACCTGATAAAGAAAAGATCATACGCAGTGGACTCAATGTAGAGCAGGTCAATCAAATTATTTATCTTGCTTTTAAAGGGATGCCTGTAGCAGCTAAAAATACACAAAATCAGCAAGATCAAATCCCTATTTTTGTGAGACTAAATAGTAAGACACGTCTTGTGGGTGAAGATACAGAAGCATCTTTGCATAGTAAACTGGTTTCCTTGGAACTTATGAATAATAAGGGGATGATGGTACCCATCTCTGAAGTAGTGAGCATAATAAGTGCAGATTCCAATCCTACTATTTTTAGAAAAAATCTTAAAAATATGGTGACTATCACAGCAGAATGTGACATGGTAAGTCAGGTCTATCCTCTGCTTGAAGCCAGAGCAAAGATGATGGAAGTGCTTCAAGATGAATATAATATCACTAAAGTACCGGGTATCAACACGTATATGTTCGATCTTGATGTAGTAGAGAGAAAAACAGGAAGTAAAATGCTTCTGCGTTGGGATGGTGAGATGAAAGTTTCACTGGACACATTTAGGGATTTGGGTGGTGCTTTTATTGCTGCATTGGTATTGATGTTTTTACTGATGGTGATCTATTATAAATCTTTTGCACTGAGTGGGATCGTCCTTATAGGGAGTTTTCTTTCTATTATAGGGGTTATTTCAGGGCATTGGGTGGCAGACAAAATACAGTTATATGCCATTGATACACATT
>JGI24024J18818_10000235_pt1 | contig 19083 bp, 17 predicted proteins | sample Cruoilmetagenom2_FD_18818 | JGI IMG/M metagenome (IMG submission 18818) | reverse complement strand
AAAAAAATGGCTACACACAATGAATTAGGTAAAAAAGGAGAACAACTTGCCGTAGAATATCTTCAAAAAAAAGGATATAAAATTTTAAATAGAAATTGGCGATTTAAAAAGGCTGAAGTAGATATTATTGCTCAAAAAAAGGATGTTTTAGCAGTTGTTGAAGTTAAAACTCGTTCTACGGATTATTTTGGGAATCCACAAGATTTTGTTAATCAGAAAAAGATACAGTTATTAGTAGAGGCTATTAATGAATATGTAACTTCTAAAGATTTAGATTGTGAAGTTAGGTTTGATATTATTGCTATTTTAAAAAACAAAAGCACCTTTAAAATTGAACATTTAAAAGATGCTTTTTTATATTTTTAGTGGCCAAAAAATGCTTTTAAGTCTTTAAGGTGTTCTGGTTTTGCAACTATTTTTTTATTTCTATCTAAAATAAAATAAGTTGGCGTTGCTCTCACCTCATACATTCTGGCAACCTTGTTTTGCCATTTTTTTAATCCTAAAATATTAGTCCATTCTGGATACATTGGAGCATATTTTTTAAATCCTAAATCATCATTTTCCATGTTAAATCCAATTACATGGACATTTTTTAATGTTTTTGAAAAATTGTGTAATAAAGGAATTTCGTGCAAACAATGTGAGCAAGTTGTACTCCAAAAAGCTAAAATAATATTTTTGGCATTGGTTTTAAAAGTTGATAATTTTTTAGTAACACCATTTTCTTTAAAAGTAAAATCTGGAGCAATATTTCCTATAGCTAATTTTAATTTACTTTTAGTTTCGGTTATTACTTGCCCATTTTGAAATTCTTTAGGTAAATTGGAATAAAGCCCAAGAACGTATTTCATTAAAACGGCATTTTCTTGTTGGTTGAAATTATATAAAATAGTAGTTAAAAAATCGCTTTTTAACTGGTTGTCACTTCCNGTTTTTGCTATTAATTCATTTATTGCTTTTTCATATAACTTGTTTTGAACTTCCACATCATCTGAAACGCTCATATAAAAAACATAATCTATTACTTTTTCTGTTATAAAAATTGAATTTTTTAACACCTTATCTTCAAAATTTATATAATCAAAATAATGTTGTTTTTTGCTATTCAAAAATTCTTGAGGTGTTTTTAACACGTGGTTCGCATAAAATACTTGACCAGCTTTTATAAAATGATTTGCTATAAAACCATTACTTTTAGTGTCATATTCCTTTTGAACATCCTTGTATTTTGCTAATATTTTTTCGTAAGCCTTTGCAATAGCTGTCCTTTCTAATTTTACATCTTCATTTAAAAAAGCTAATTGTAAAGAGTCTATTTTTTGTTGTAAAGTATTGGTTGTTTTTAAATAATTTGAATACAAAATATTCTCATCCGATTGTAAAAACTTAACTGATTTTACTGGTTTTAAAGGGTTAAAGGCAACTTCAACATTTTGCTTATTATAAATAAAATCAACTTGACTTTTTTGGTCCATTTTATAGGTTAACCTATACATTCCTGCAGGAGCAGTTGCCGGAATTGCAATATTAAATGCGCCATTATTTAAGGTAGAATTTGCTATGTAAACTTGTTTGGCTCCTTTTAGTTGATATAAAACAACCCAATTAAATTGATTATTAATGGGATTCATAGTTCCCTTCACATAATTTTGACCAAATGCAATTTGGCTAAATAATATCATACTAAGTATAAATTTTTTTATCATTTTAAAGTTTTTTATCAATCATTCAATAATAATACCAAAAGTAATTATTTTTATTATTTTAAAAGGTTAAAATTAAAAGTTGGATATAAAGCAATTTAACGAGTTTGAAATTCTTCTTAAATTGTAAAATTTTTAGATATAGAAACGTTAAAAAAATGCCACAAAAGGTTACCTAAATTTGTTCTTTTTCTTGAAAATAAAGTACAATTGCTTCTTTCATTAATACGGTTTGCTCTCCAGGTTTTAAAATTGGTAATTCTTCTATTGTTTTATAATGTGGCCAACCATCTTCATCAAAAAAATCAAATTTATAGTAGCCATACGGTTCTAACAATCTGCAAATTGCTATGTGCATTAAATTTATTTTTTCATCTTTTTGAAACTCCTGAACTCCTTTACCCAACTCCTGAATTCCAATTAAATAAATTATAGCATCTAGTTGCAATTCTTCTCCTTCTCCAAATTTATTGGATAAATTACTTACTACTTCTTTCCAATTTTCTTTTAAAACTTGATCTCTTGACATTTGATTTTTATTATTAGTCTGCAAATATACAAATCGATTCATGTATATTTACAAAAACGATTACATGAATACTTTTGATATTATTATTTCAGCCTTGTTAATTTTTGGTTTTATAAGAGGATTGTTAAAAGGATTATTTGTTGAAATAGCTTCATTAGCAGCATTAATACTTGGCGTTTATGGAGCAATCCATTTTTCTTATTTTGCTTCAAATATCTTAAAAGACCATGTTTCTTGGGATGAAAAATATCTTACTATTGTTGCCTTTGCATTAACCTTTGCTATAATTGTAATTGTAATTGCGCTTTTAGGAAAATTACTTACAAAAATTGCCAATTTTGCAGCCTTAGGTTTTTTAAATAAATTATTAGGCGGCGTTTTTGGTGCATTAAAAATTGGATTAATTTTAAGTGTTGTGCTATTAGTTTTTAATAAACTTAATAATACTATTCCGTTTTTATCGGTAGAGCAGCAAAACGAAACTATTTTGTATGAGCCTGTAAAAAATTTGGCTCCAACATTGTTCCCAAATTTTATAAAAATAATTGACTCTGAAAATAATGATACAGAAGCTAAAGATTAGTTTGTTAGGTTAAAACCTAAAAACCATTAAAGCATTTAATTCATTTTTATATGCAAAAATTACCTTTAATAAAAAACATTATTTATGTAATTGTTGTTTTTACTATGTTTAATTGTCAAGAAAAAGGCAATAATTCATTTAGTATTTCAGGCAAAATAAAATCTATAAAAAATAGCAAACTAATACTTTCCAAATTTAATGATTTTCAACAAAATAAAACCGTTGTAATTGATACTATAACCGTTAACAGAAAAGGTGAATTTAATTCCGTTTACGTTTTAAAACCAGGTATTTTTAAGCTAGAATATAAGAATAAAACCATCCTTTTAGCAATTGACAAAGGACAACAACTTAGAATAAAAGGTGATAATTTTGAAAGTTTAAAAATAAAAGGCTCAAAAGATACTAAGCTTTTAATGAAGTATGAAAAACTTAGGCAAATCTCTTTAAATAAGTTAGTAATTGCTCTAAGAAATAAAATCGCCAAATTAAAAAAAGAAGGTGCTTCTACATCAAAAATTACTGAACTTAGGCTTTTAGAAGTAAATAATTATCAGCTTCATTTAAAAAATTTAATGCAGTTTGTAAAAGAAAAAATGGGAGCGTCTATTGCTATTTATCCAACATCTACAAGATGGATTGGTGGTGAATATTTACCTTTTTTAGATACGTTAGTTGCGGAATTTGCTATACAACATCCCAACTCAAAAATTACTTCTAAATTAAAAGAGCGTGTTGCTATTTTAAAAAAAACCTCGCTTGGTGCAAAAATGGTAAATATATCTATACCAGATACTACATTGGTAAACATAAATTTAAAACAAGTAAAAGGGAAATACACACTTATCGATTTTTGGGCAAGCTGGTGTCCTCCTTGTAGAACTGAAAGTGTTTTATTAAATAATTTATACGACAACTATCATAAAAAAGGATTTGAAATTTATAGTATTTCTTTAGATTCTAAAAAAGAAAGTTGGCTTAAAGCAATTAAAAAGGATAATAGAAAATGGATTAATGTTTCCAATTTAAAAGGATTTAACACCTCAATTGCAAAAGAATATGGAATTTCTGCACTTCCTTTTAATATTTTAATGGATGAAAATCAAAACATTATTGCCGTAAATATTTACGGAGAAGCCTTAAAATTAAAACTTAAAAGTTTATTTTAAATTAAATTTCTTTTAAATCGTCTGCTAAAATCCAACCCGTTTTACCATCGGATAGTTTTATTTTTTTCCAACTATCTAATTCATCTAAAATAATCACTTTGGTTCCTTCGTGTAACTCAAATACTGCATCGCTATTTATTGAAGGTGCGCTATTAACTTCTACCTTTATAGCAAAAATAATGGCAGTTTTATTTTTTTGAAGTTGTTTATAATTTTCCATAGAAAAAAACAGGGTAACAATTAAAACAACCAAAGAAATTATAGCTGAATTAAAAAACAATAATTTTTTGTTGGAAGAATAGGTAAAATAATATAGCAAAAAGAAAATGGCAACTAAAAAGGATGCAACAACAGCTATAATTGCCCAAGTATTATAGGAGATTTTTTGAATTATATTAGTTGAAAATTTTTGCAAGAAGGTTTTTGGCAATTCATCAATAACATCAATAGTCATTCTTTTTGCAAAGCCTAAATTGGTAATTGCTTTTTGGTTTTCCGGATTTATTTTTAAAGCTTTTTCGTAGTAATATATGGCTGGTGCTACTTTATTTAATTTATAATAACAATTTCCTAAATTAAAATATAAATCATCGGATTGTAATCCTTTATCTTCAATAGATTTGTATAATTCTACTGCTTTTAAATAATCTCCATTTCTATACAATTCATTTCCTTTAGAAAAGGTTTCTTTTGGAGATTGTGCTATTATTACCGTAGTAAACAATAAAAACCAACTAAAAATTACATTTTTCATATTATAAATGTTTATCTAATTTAGTAATTACATTTTTCGCTTTTTCAAATTCATTTTCCATCATAACATTTGATGTTGGTGTAAACCTTGCAAAATCACAATCTTTCAAAACTTCAATAAATTCATCTATAATGGCTTTATCTACATTTTTGTTTTGTAGTAATTCTGTAATTTTTTCAATAGAAATATCAGAAGTTTCAACCAAAAGTTTTGCTTTTAAAAAGTTATGAAGTGCTTTTTCTAATGCAATATAAAATGCTTCTTTTTTACCTAATTGTTTTTTTGCTTCAGATAAATATTTTTTCGCCAAACGATCCGCTTTACGTATTTTATTTCCGAATACATCTTTAGCGCGTTCTGCACGTTTTTTACCAATAAACATGCCAATTGGAATAGCTAAAAACGGCAATAATAGCAACCAATAAAATTTAGTAGAGTATAAAAAATCGTCTTTTTTATTAGTCTCAAATTCAGTATTTAAAGTAACAAAACGGAAACTATTATTTTCAACTACTCGTTTCTTATTATTTTTAATTGTGTCTGTAATAGAAGGAATTTCTTTTCCTTCTGTAACCTCCACAATTATATCGTTTGATTTTAATGTTTTATACTGTTTATCCTTTATATCAAAATAACTAAAAGTAACTGCTGGTATTTTATATTTTCCTTTAAATTGAGGTACCACCGTATAAATATCAGAAATGCTTCCTCTTAAACCTATTAATGAAGTATTTACTTTTTCTTTATGTTCTGGAGTAAAAATTTCTAATTGTTTTGGTGTGGTTATTTTAGGAATATCAAATAATTTTAAATTTCCTCTACCTGTAACTTCCACTTTAATTTGTGCTGCTTCATTAGCTTTTAACACATTTTTATCTGTTGTAACATTTAGTTGAAATTCGCCAACAGCACCTGAAAAATTAATAGGCTTTCCTTTTTTCGGCAAAGCTTTTACGTTAATATATTTTACTGCAGATTGTGTATCGTAATTAATATTATTGGTTATCATATTTCCAAAAAAATCGCCTCTACCAGTTGGTACGCCAACGGAAAAATCCATTTTCATAGGCTCAATTTTTAATTTTCCTGCTCGTTGAGGAATTAAAACTGCTTTTTTAAGAATTATATATCTATAATTTTCTCCGTTATAAGTTCCGTTTTTAATATTAATGTTTTTTACATTTATATCTTGATTCCAAAAACCATTATATTGAGGAGCTTCAGTAATTCGCCAATTTTTTACACTAATATTCTGACTTACATATAATTTATAAACCACATAAATACCTTCACCTAAAAATGGTTTTTGGTTAGAAACCTCCGCTACTAAATGGATATTTTGCTGTGCTACATAAAGTGGGTTATTTGGGTCTTTTGGTACCTCAACCGCTTTAACTACATTTATTTTAACCGAATTTGATGCTATTAACTTCCCGTCATATTCAATTTTAGCAGGAGCAATGGTAAACGCACCTATTTTTTTAGGTTGTAAAATATAAATATACGATTGAGAATAACTTGCCTTGCCATTTATCCAAGATTGATTTACGGATGAACTTGGTCCGCCAACTACTTTAAAATTAGAAAATGAAGGTGCCTGAAAATTATCAGCACCTTGTTTATTAACCGAAAATTCAATTCTAAAACGTTGGTTTACGCCTAATTTACTTTTACTTACAGATGTTGTAAAATTTATTTGAGCAAATACAAATTCCGTTGTAATTATTAAAAACCCTAGTATGTAAAATTTACGTAATTTCATTTTTTTACCAGTCCTTTTCTTGTTTGATTTTTCTGCCTTTTGCTTTTTTGGCATTCAATTTTTTTTGTGTTTTATTTTCCTCATTATTCATAGCATCTAATAACTGTTTCATTTGTTCAGGAGACAATTGATTTGGACGAGGTTTAGGTGGTTGCTTTTTTTGATCTTTAGGCTTATTTTTCTTTGAATCTCCTTTGTCATCTTTTTTATCTTTCCCCTTATTTTTATCCTTTTTATTATCCTTATTGTCTTTATTTTTGTCCTTTTTGTTTTTATTTTTCTTGTCTTTATTATCCTTGTTATTCTTTTTATCCTTATTATTTTTGTTGTTTTTATTTTGATTTTGTTGCTTTTTAAGCATTTTTTGAGCCAACGCTAAATTATATCTAGTTTCATCATCTTTTGAGTTGTTTCGCATAGAATTTTTATATGCTTCAACAGCCTTGGCATATTGTTTAGCTTTCATAAATGTGTTTCCCATATTATGAAAAGCCTCTGCTTTATTCATTTTCTTTTTAAAAGATTTTTCAACCAATTGATATTGACCTACAGCTTCTTTATTTCTTTTTTGTTGATAAATTGCATTCCCTAAATTATAAGATGCTTTTGGGTAATTAGGATTATTATCTAGAGCTTTTTTATAAGCAACCTCTGCATCTTTAAACTTTAACTGATTGTACAATTCATTTCCTTTTCTAACATTTTCTCTGGCAATACGCTCTAATTTTTTTTGATTTTTTTGTTGCGCAAAACCAATGTTTGTTAAACATAAAATTAAAATAACAATATATTTTTTCATGATATTTCTAATTTTTAGTTTGGTTAAATAGATTTAATTTTTGAATCCATTTGGTTTTCTTTTCTAATAAAAACGTATCAAAAAGCAAAAACAATAATCCAAATGCTATAAACCATTGAAATTGTGATTTATAATCTGAAAACTGTTTCGCATCAAACTCCGTTTTATCTGCTTTTAACAATAAATTATTAATAAAATCAATTGCTTTTTGCGTTTTATTGCCATCAATATATTTTCCTTTTCCTGCAGATGCTAATTCTGATAATATTTTTGGGTTTAACTGTGTAATTACTACTTCACCTTTGCTATCCTTTTTATAACTAACAATTGTTCCTTCATTTTTTATAGGAATTGGTCCTCCTTTTTCTGTGCCAATACCAATGGTATATACTTTAATACCTTCTTTGTTTGCTTTTTCTACAGAACTCAATGCATTTTCTCCGTGATCTTCACCGTCAGAAACTACAAATAAATATCGATTGGTTTGTTCGTTATCATCAAAAAAAGTAGTGCTTCTGTCAATTGCTTCATTAATTGCAGTTCCTTGGCTAGAAACCATATCTGGACTCGCATTTTGCAAAAACATTTTTGCTGCAGCATGATCTGTGGTAATTGGTAATAATGGATAAGAATTTCCTGCATATACAATAATACCTATTCTATCACTGCCTAAATTATCTATTATTTTAGAGATTATTTGTTTGGCTTTATCTAATCTGCTTGGCGCAATATCTTCAGCCAACATACTTTTAGAAACGTCTAACGCAAAAACAATATCTACTCCTTCTCTTTTAACGGTTTCTAATTTAGTTCCCATTTTTGGGTTTACTAAAGAAATTACTACAAAAGCAATAGCAATAGAAAGCATTATAAACTTTAAAACAGATTTAAAAGTAGAACGTTCCGGATTTAATTTATTAAACAAAACCGCTGGAGCAAATTGTTTTTGTTTTCTTTTTTTCCACCAAAGCACTCCAATAAATAAAACCAATATTGCTGGAATTATAAGCAAATAATAAAAATATGTTGGTTCTTCTAATTGGTACATCTTTTTTATTAATTAAATGAAACTTTTAAATATGGTGTTTTTTAATACAAATTCAAGTAAAATAAAGAACAAAGCCAATAGCACTAATTCTCTATATTTTTCATTGTAATTATAATATTTAAACTCGTTTATTTTTGTTTTTTCGAGCTTATTAATTTCGTTGTAAATTGCTTTTAACTTAGTATTATCTGTAGCTCTAAAATATTTTCCTCCTGTTTCTTTTGCTATATATTTTAGCAAACCTTCATCTATTTCTACAGGAGAGTTTCGGAACAATAATTTACCAGTTCTTGGATCTTTAGCATAAGGAAAAGACGCTGTTCCGTTAGTTCCCAAACCAATAGTATATACTTTTACTCCTAAACCAACTGCTAACTCTGTAGCGGTTTTTGGATCTACAAATCCTGTATTATTTACCCCATCGGTTAATAATATAATAACTTTACTTTTTGCTTTACTTCCTTTTAATCTGTTAACTGCAGAGCCTAATCCCATACCAATTGCTGTTCCACCATCTAATTCTCCCCACTTTAAATTTTCTATCGTGTTTCTAACAATTCGTTTATCGCTAGTTATTGGGGTTTTAGTAAAGCTTTCTCCAGCGTAAACTACAATGCCAATTCTGTCATTTGGTCGTTGATTAACAAACTGAATAGCTACTTTTTTTAATGCTTCTAATCGATTTGGTTTTAAATCGCGGGCTAACATACTTGCAGAAACATCAATTGCCATAACAATATCAATTCCTTTATTAGTTTTTGTTCGTTTACTTATTGCTACATTTCTAGGGCGAGCTAAAGCAATAATTAATAAACCAATTGCAAGTACTCTTAAAATTGCTAAAAATGGTTTTAATTTTGAAACTAAAGATGGCGATGCTTTAAAACCTTTTAAACTTGCTATGGTTAGTGTTGATGCTTCTTTTTTTTGAATTAAGAAATACCATGCTGCTATTATTGGCAATAACAATAACAACCATAAAAACTGAGGATGCATAAACTCAAAATTATTCCAATTCATTTTCAGTCTTTTTTATGGGTTTTAAATTTTGCAGAATTCGTTCAGACAATGTTCTGTCTGTTTTAATTTCTTCTACAATTGGTTTTGATTTTGCAAATTTTACTAAATCTGCATTTTGTAATACCTCTTTTAGTTCTGTAATAGTTTCTTTTGAAATACCTAATTTACTTGATTCATTAAAATCTTTAATTGTTTCTAATAATTCATTGGTTGTAGATTCTAATGCAGGAATGTTAATGTCTTTTTCTATATATGCTCTAACTATTTCAGTTAATTCGGAATAATACAGTTTAATTTTGTGCTGTTTTAATAATTGTTTTTCATCTAAAGCTTTTAATCGTTCCATAGCTTCTTGAATTGGTGGAACATAAACGGCTACTACCTCCTTTTTAGCTTTTTTCCTTAAAATAAAGTACAAAATAATTGCAATAATTGCCAGCAAAGGAAAAATTAACCACCACAAGTGTAAATAATCATCTACTGTTTTAGGTTCGCTCATTACGGCTTTTATAGGAAACAATTTTTGCTTGGTAGTATCTACTTTTACCGTAGCAACGTTTATTAATAAAGAATCGGTAAGGTATTTTTTATTATTTACAATCAGTTGTTGCTGTGGAATTACATATTGACCACTATCAAAACTAGTGAGCACGTATTTTTTTTCTAACCTATTTTTTAAAGTATCTACAGGAAATGCTTCTACAACTTCTACTTTATGCAAACTATCTAACTGAAGTTTTGGAAAAATTACTTGATCTTCACCATCAACTGATACTTTGTATTGAAATTGTTCTCCTATTCTAATAAATGTAGTATCCATACTCGTTTTCACAGGATTTTCTTGTGAAAATCCAATAAATCCGATACAAATCATTATATATACTAAATATTTTTTTCTGAGGTTCATGCTATCTTACTCCTTTTTGCTTAAAATATCCTAGTAATTTTTTTACATAACTCTCACCTATTTGAGTACTTATTACTCCTGCTCCACTATGGCTAAATGATTTTTCAAAATAATCTACCGTTTTTAAATAATAACTAGCATAACTATTTCTAACCTTTTTAGAGGCTGTATTTACAAGCATAACTTCTTTTGTTTCTGCATCTAACATTGGAACTAAACCTAAGTTTGGTATGGTAATTTCATGTTTATCAAAAACTCGTATTCCTGTAACATCATGTTTTTTACCTACAATTTTTAGAGTGGACACATAATTATCATCTAAAAAATCAGATAGCATAAAAACAATAGCTTTTTTCTTTTGAACGCTAGACATAAACTTTAATGCTTCAGAAATGTTTGTTTCGGTGCTTTTAGGTTTAAATTCAATTAATTCTCTGATAATTCGTAAAACATGACTCTTTCCTTTTTTTGGAGGAATATATAATTCTACTTGATTAGAGAACAATAAAAGACCAACCTTATCATTATTTTGAATTGCAGAAAATGCCAAAGTCGCAGCAATTTCTGTTATTGTATTTTTCTTAAATTGTTGGGTAGTACCAAAAAATTCCGAGCCACTTACATCTACCATTAAAACCATTGTTAATTCACGTTCTTCTTCAAAAACTTTAACATAAGGTTCGTTATATCTTGCAGTAACATTCCAATCAATAGATCTAACATCATCGCCATATTGGTATTGTCTTACTTCTGAAAAAGTCATACCTCGTCCTTTAAATGAACTATGGTATTCACCAGAAAAAATATGATCCGACAAACGACGTGTCTTAATCTCTATTTTTCGTACTTTTTTAAGTAATTCTTTAGTTTCCATTAGGCTATCTCTCAAACCCGCTTTCCAAAGGAAAGAAGACTTTTAATTTTATTNTTTAAATAATCGTTCTCAAAATTTCCCCTTAGGGGAATTAAAATGACTTAAGGGACTTCAATTTCATTAACAATTTTAGATATAATTTCTTCGGAAGTAATATTTTCAGCTTCTGCTTCGTAAGTAACTCCAATTCTATGACGTAAAACATCATGAACCATGGCTCTTACATCTTCAGGAATAACATAACCTCTTCGTCTAATAAATGCATAACATTTTGCAGCTAAAGCTAAATTGATACTTCCACGAGGAGAAGCTCCAAAACTAATAAGACCTTTTAAATCTGGTAAATTATATTTTTCTGGATAACGAGTTGCAAAAATAATATCTAAAATATATTTTTCAATTTTCTCATCCATATAAACTTCTTTAACCGCATTTCTTGCTCTGTTAATTTGCTCTAAAGAAGCTACTGATTTTACATCTCCATAACTTCCATTTAAATTTTGACGCATTATTAATTGCTCTTCAGAAATTTTTGGATAATCTATTACCGTTTTCAACATAAATCTATCTACTTGGGCTTCTGGCAAAGGATATGTACCTTCCTGCTCAACAGGATTTTGGGTTGCCATTACTAAAAAAGGATCGTCTAATTTAAAGGTAGTATCGCCAATAGTAATTTGACGCTCTTGCATGGCTTCTAACAATGCCGATTGCACTTTTGCAGGAGCTCTGTTTATTTCATCAGCTAACACAAAATTGGCAAAAATTGGTCCTTTTTTTATGGTAAAATCATTGTCTTTAACGCTATAAATCATAGTTCCAACAACATCTGCAGGTAGTAAATCAGGAGTAAATTGTAATCTACTAAAATCACCTTGAACGGCTTTTGACAACGTACTAATTGCTAATGTTTTTGCCAAACCCGGAACACCTTCCAGCAAAATATGTCCATTACCAAGTAAACCAATAAGTAATCGTTCAACCATATGTTTTTGTCCAACAATTACTTTATTCATTTCCATCATTAATAAGTCCACAAAAGCACTTTCTACTTCTATTTTTTCATTGATAGCTTTAATATCAACCGATACATTACTTTCTTCTAACATGTTACATTTATTTTTTGGGTAAAATAATTTACTTGAAATTCACGGTGCAAGTAGCAAATAAATTTCATTTTTAGCTGTTAAAAATAGGTTAAAAATTAGGATAAAACTCAATGTTTAACAGGATTTTCACTTTTAAAAACTTCAGTTATATATTATTACAAAACTATTTAAACATGTTGCAATATTAATTGTTATTTATTAATCATTTAGAAATAAAAATGTTAAATATGTGCATTTTTAATTAATTTATTTGCTAGCCTTTAACATTTTTTTAATATTTGCTCGAATTTAAATCTATACTATATGAAAAAATCAACTACACGATTAAAATTATTATCGTTATTATTATTTTTACCTGTACTAACATGGGCACAAACAACCATTTCAGGTAAAATTGTTGACACTAAAGGGGGCGCAGTTCCTTTTGCTACTATTGTTGAAGAAAATACCTCGAACGGTACAACTTCTAACGAACAAGGTTATTTTGAATTTAAAATTTCAAAGCTACCAACTACGTTAACTACTTCTTTTGTGGGTTTTGCTACAAAACAACAGTATGTTACTTCAGAAACAGATATTTTAATAACTTTAAAGGAAGAAAGTCAGGCTTTAGATGAAATTGTGGTTACTGGAAACAGAACGAAACCTAGAACAATTTTAGATTCTCCTGTGCCAGTAGATAATATTGGAGCTAAGGAATTAACTTCTAGCGGTAAAACTAATATTGAAGAAATGCTTACTTTTAAAGTACCTTCTTTTAATTCTCAAAACCAAGCTATTTCTGATGCAACTGCACATTATGACCCTGCAGATTTAAGAGGATTAGGGCCAAGTAGAACTTTGGTATTGGTTAATGGAAAACGTAAAAACCAAAGTGCTCAAGTTTATTTAAACAGAACACCTGGTAAAGGAGAAGTTGGAACAGATTTAAAAAGTATACCAACTGCTGCTATTGATCACATTGAAGTTTTACGTGATGGAGCTGCAGCACAGTATGGTTCAGATGCCATTGCTGGGGTAATAAATATTATTTTAAAGAAAAATACAGATTATTCTACTTTTACTACCAAAGCAGGTGTAACTAAAGAAGGTGATGGTTTTAATTTTAGATCCGATTTTAACACTGGCTTTACTTTTGGTAATGGTGGTTCTGCTAACGTTACTTTAGGATATTCTACTCAAAAACTTACTAATAGAGCTGGTACTCCTGGTGTTGCAGATTTACCTGGAGATGCTAGACCAAATGAAATTCAATGGGCTCAAGAAAATCCAGATTTAGGAATGCACGTTGGGCAACCAGATATGGAAAAGAAAGATTTAGAAGTGAATTTAACGCATCCTCTTAGTAATAATGCAGAATTATACTCTTTTCATGCTTATACTACACGTAATGGTAGAAGTTTTGCTTATTATAGAGCTCCATATTGGAGAAGAGATGTTGCAGATGCAGAATTTATAACTAGATCTGAAGACTTTAAAGGGTATCAACCTACTTTTGAAACTTTAATTAAAGATTATTTAGACGCTACAGGAATTAAATTCCGTTTTGCAGAAGGCTGGGATGTTGATGCAAGTTTAACCTATGGAGCAAATAGTGTGTCTTATACCGTTAATAATTCTATTAATAGAGATTATTTAGCAGATCATGGAACTTCACCAAGAACTTTTCATCCAGGTGGTTACCGTTTACAAAATGTAGTTGGAAATATTGATGTTACAGGAGAACTTTCTGAACAAGTTTCTTTAGCCATGGGATTAGAGTGGAAAAATGAGTATTTTAACGCATTTGAAGGAGATCCTTTATCTTACTATAAAGGAGGTTCTGACTCTTTTGCCGGTATTAAACCTGCAGAGGCCGGAGCTTGGAATAGAAGTAATTTTGCTGGATATGCACAAATAGATTATGATATTTCTGATGCATTTTTATTAGGTGTTGCAGGTAGATATGAAGATTATTCTGATTTTGGAAGTAATTTTTCATGGAAAGTTAATGGACGTTATAAACTAGGTTCAAATGGTGCACTTAGAGCATCCTATAGTACAGGATTTAGAGCGCCAACATTACACCAAAGATATTTAACTAATAGTCAATATATTATTGTAGCTGGTTCTTCTGAACCTTTATTGCAAGGTACATTAGCAAACGATAATTCAGCAGTTAAAGCATTAGGCGTACCAAGCTTATTTGCAGAAACTTCTAAAAATGTATCTGCTGGTTTAACGTATAAATTTAATAGAAATTTCTCAGCTTCATTTGATTTTTATCAAATAAAAGTAGATGATCGTGTATTATTCTCTTCTCAAATTGGATCACTAGATGGCAATTTGGATGGTTCTGATGCTGTAGAGCAAATTTTAATTGATAATAATGTTGTAGCGGTACAATTCTTTATTAATGCTGGTAACACTAAAACAACTGGAGCAGATGTAGTTGTAAACTACAAAAACGATGGTGGGTTTAAAGCTAGTTTAGCTGCGAATTTTAACAAAACCACACTTGACGCTATTACAACTCCAACTGCATTAGCTTCTGGAGGATATAATATTTTTGACAGACAAGAGCAAGGTTTAATAACTAATTCAAGACCAAAATCTAAAGTTATTTTAGGTTTAAACCAAGAAATAGACAAATGGAACTTTGGATTAGACAACACCATGTTTGGAAAAGTAACTATTACGCACCCACAATCTGGCGGTGTTGATCAAGAATTAGGATCAAAAGTGGTTACTGATTTCCATTTAACCTATAACTTAACAGATAAAATTACAATGAACGCTGTAGTTAACAATTTATTTGATGTATATCCAGATCCTACGGATCCTTCAACAAATACTGCGCAAGCTGGAACAAGATTTATTTATTCATCTGAAGTTCAACAATTAGGTCAATTAGGAACTACTTTTAGTATTGGTTTAAATTATCAATTCTAAATTAAAAGTCTAACTTATAAATTAAAAAGCATCTCACAAGTGAGATGCTTTTTTTATGAATACGTTTTTAAAATTAATTCATTTCCATCAAAAACTGCGTAGGTAAAATGAGTAATCCAATCGCCAGTATTAATATATTTTGAAGTTTCGGAAACCTGAATTTCCATAGGCAAATGTCTATGCCCAAATAAAAAATAATCGTAGTTTTTTATGGTTAGCTTTTTTTTACAATATTTTACTAACCATTCGTTATCTTCCCCTAAAAATTTAACATCTTCTTCTCCTGAAATTAATTTATTTTTAACCGATAAATATTGTGCTAATCTAACTCCAATATCAGGATGCAACCACTTAAATAACCATTGAGAAAAAGGATTGGTAAATACTTTTTTCATTCGTTTATAGCCTTTATCTCCAGGACCTAAACCATCGCCATGGCCAATTAAAAAAAGTTTATTATTAAAGGTGAATTCATTTGGTTTATGATACACAGTAAGGTTTAATTCTTTTTCAAAATAATCTTTCACCCATAAATCATGGTTTCCTACAAAAAAATGAATTTTTATTCCGCTATCGCTCAATTCAGCAAGTTTACCTAAAACTCTAACAAATCCTTTCGGAATAACTTTACCATATTCAAACCAAAAATCGAACAAATCTCCTAATAAAAAAATAGCATCTGCATCAACTTTTATAAAATCTAGCCAGCTTATAAATTTTTGCTCTCGTAATTTACTTTTTTCATAAGTTGGCGCACCAAAATGCTGATCGGAAGCGAAATATATTTTTTTTGAAATATTCAAAATTGAAATGGTTTTGTTTTCAAAGATAAGATTAACATTTAATAACTAACAACTATTAATTTTTGCCATCTAATTCTATTACCTTTTTAATCACATTATCATTATGCTCTGTAATCATAAAGTAACCAGTTTCTCCAAATAAATTTCTAGCAATTAATGCCTTTAAGTAAATTTTCAAATTCTTTTTAGATTTTGATGAAATAAGAGTTTTTACATCAATAAAATTTAAATACGATTGAATTACTTTATCTGATTTATCAAAATCAGTAACAAAATCCTTTAACTTCCAAGAAGCTAATTCATTTCTATGATTATCTACATAATTAAAAACAAACTCATTCAACATTCCATATAATTTATTACTAAAAACACTTGTGGTATCAATAGGAACAAAAACATCTGGAATTATTCCTCCACCACCATAAACTACTTTACCTTTTGGCGTTGTAAATTTTAAATGATCATCTACTTTAATACTATCTTTTGATAACAATTCTCCATTATGAATACGATTTAAATAATCGTTTTCATAAGCAGTATTATCTTTATGATTATAAGGTTTTTGAATAGAACGNCCNGTTGGTGTATAGTACCNTGANGTAGTAAGCCTAACTGCTGAACCATCGCCTAAATCCATTTCTTGTTGCACCAGCCCTTTACCAAAAGAACGTCTTCCAACAATAACTCCTCTATCGTTATCTTGTAAAGCTCCAGACACTATTTCGCTAGCGGAAGCAGAATTTTCATTAATTAAAACATACACTTTCCCGTCTTCAAAATCTCCTTTATCCGTTGCAAAAGATTTATCTACTTCACCATATTTATTTTTAGTAAAAACTATAAGTTTTCCATCGGTTAAAAATTCATCGACTATTTTATTTGCAATATCCATAAAACCTCCAGGGTTTCCTCTTAAATCCAAGGTTAAAGAAGTTATTCCTTCAGATTTTAAAGTCTCTAAAGCAACTTTAAATTCTTTATAGGTGGTTCTTGCAAATCGATCAATTTTAATATAACCTAAAGTTTTATTAATCCTATAATAAGATGGCACACTAATAATTGGTACTTCACCTCTAATAATAGGAAATTTTAAAATTTTATGGGTTGATTTTCTATAAACGGTAACCTCCACTTTAGTATCTGGTTCTCCTTTTAACGATTTAATAACTGCATCAGAAATTTTCCGATTTCCTGAAATAGTTTTTCCTTCTGTTTTGTTTACTTCTGCTTTTTTTAAAATGGACTTACCAAAAAGAGTATCGTTATTTGCAGTTAAAATTCTATCTCCATCTTTTATTCCTGCTTTTTCACTAGGGCCTCCTTTTATAACGCTACTAACTGCAACCGTATCTTCATGCATTAAAAAGGAAACTCCTATGCCTACAAACTTACCTTGCATGGTTTCTGTTACACTTTTTAATTCATTTTTAGGAATATAAACCGAATGCGGATCTAATTCACTTAGCATTTTTGTAATAGCATCATCTAACAAACTATCGGTATCTACCTTATCTACATAATCGTAATTTATATAATCTATTAGTCTTTTTATTTTAGCTTCATTAGTGTTTGAACTAAATAATACTGGTTTCTTTTTAAAGTTGAAAAGTGTACCAATAGCTATTCCAATTATAACGGCAATTGCTAAATATAATGGTAAATTTATTTTTCTTTTGCTCATTTTAAATTTTTAAGATGTGTGATTTCCACACCTGCTTTTTCTAAAAAATCAAGACCAGAAGTGTCTTTATATGTCTTAGCATAAACTACCCTTTTAATTCCTGATTGGTGAATTAATTTACTACATTCCTTACAAGGAGACATGGTTATATATAACGTAGAATTTCTACAAGATTGTGTTGAAGAAGCAACTTTTAATATGGCATTTGCTTCAGCATGTAAAACATACCATTTTGTTTTTTCAGCTTCTTCACAATTATTTTCAAATCCTGTTGGCGTTCCGTTAAAACCATCTGAAATAATCATTCGGTCTTTTACAATTAAAGCTCCCACTTTTTTGCGCTCACAAAATGATAATTTAGCCCATTCAAAAGCCATTCTCATATATGCGGTATCGTATTTTAGAAGTTTTTTATTCATTTTTATTTCAGAATTACGAATGTACTAAGAAACTTATATTTTAAAAGTTAAAAATTACCAAAAAATATTTCTTTTTAAAATTGGTAAAACAACTCCTATTACAATAGATGAAATTACTAATATCCAATCTCTTTTTGAAAAACGAAAAATAGATTGAAAAATAAAACCAAAAATAAGTACAATAATTACAATAACTATTTGAGCCATTTCAATACCCAAAGCAAATTCTAGTAATGGAATTAATTTACTGTGTGCACTTCCTATTAACATTTTAAAATATCCTGAAAATCCAAGTCCGTGAATTAATCCAAAAAACAAAGCAAACACTAAATTTATATTGGTTTTAGTTTGCTTTGTGGTGTTTTTAACATAAAAAATATTAACTAAAGCCGTTATTAAAATAGTCATCGCTATTAAAAATTCTACCCATTTTGTGCTTACCGAAATTACATGGTAAGAAGATAAAATTAACGTTAATGTATGACCAATAGTAAATGCAGTAATTAACCAAATTACTTTTTTAATGTTTTTAAAATCATAAACTACCGTTAAGGCAATTAAAAATAGAATATGATCATAGGCATTCCAATCTAAAACGTGAAATAATCCTTGTTTAACGAAGAAAATAAAATTATCCATATATTTTTTAAAATTTCAAACCCAAATATATAAAAAGAAATAGGATAAAAGTTGTTATTTAAACCAATTATTAACAAGTTCTTTTTCTACTTGTTTATCAAATTTATAAGTAAATTCATTTTTTATAGCATCGTATTCATAATCTTTTCCCCATTCTTCAAAATTCTCAGCAACTTGTTTAATGCTATTGCAAACAAACAGAATTTCTTTATTGGTTATGGTTGGGTGAATAGACATACGTACCCATCCTGGCCGTTCAATTAAACAACCTTCACTTATTTGATTTTCAATTCCTTTTGATGTTTGCTGATCTAAATGCAATAAATAATGCCCGTAAGTTCCCGCACATG
>JGI24024J18818_10000234_pt1 | contig 19104 bp, 10 predicted proteins | sample Cruoilmetagenom2_FD_18818 | JGI IMG/M metagenome (IMG submission 18818) | reverse complement strand
TGTTTCATTACTTCACTCGGTTTATAAACAATCGTCATAACGGCATACCCCCATGATTACATATTCGTCATGACGTTATGATACTCCTTCACACCACACTAGAACTCACCATCTCATTTTAGCTGGTGCCTTTATATGTTTTGAAACATTTGTCTTCTTTCTATAATAAGACCCATTTGAACGTCCTAAAATGAGTGAGTTTTTGTATTTCCGTCAATATCAACATATTGCGAATTAATTTATACAATGATTCTCAACTTTCCGAGCAAATACCAATGGCTTGTAACAATTTACTTATTTTCTTTTTTGGGTGGTAGTAATAAAGGAATCAAAATAATTAATTCAATTATTAACAGAAAAGCAGGGAGACCAAAAAGCAACCCTTTGCTCACAAATAGGAAAGCTTGGATGCAGGATGATGTTAAGAAGAGAGCGAAATAAAGATGATCTTTCTATTGACGGTTCAGTAGAGATGAATGTGCATTAAACAAAAAATCATCGAGATTTCCTTATTAAATAAAACAAGAGTGTGGTAATGGCTATTTACGCACTCTAAATCATAAAGGGTTATCTGGAAATTTGTTAAAAAGAAAAGATTATAAATCAATTTATACCCAAAGCGGATCTGTAATTCGTAGACTACTTTCGTCATTTTCATTTGCTATATACATACTTAGATCTGACAAATTTTCATCATTTATTTGTTTGAGATAGTCTAACCTTAACTTCGTTAGAGCATCTTTCTTTTTAAATTTAGAAATATAAACGTGTAAATCATAGATTTCATCTCTGATTTTACATTCAATTTCATCGATAGATATATTTTCCAACCCTTTAATCTGTTTAATCACATTACGCTGAATTTCGTCATTTAATTTACGTAATTTATTTTTACAATACTTATTATATCTTTCTTCCAAATTAAAGAGTTTGAAAAAATTTTTTACCTTTTCTTGATCCTCGAGCGAAATGTGGTCATGAAATTTGATTTCAATTACTTCATTTTTATAAGTAAAATAAAAATAGTCATCTAGATTTTCGAAATATGGATGAATAATGGGTAGGTACAATTTTTCTTTTTTTATTCTATCATTACATGCAGTACATGCTACAACTAAGTTTTTTGGGAAAATAGCCAATAATGGGTAGCGAGATTTAGGAATAAAATGATCAACTGATGCAGAATCAAATTCCATTTCATGATAATCACAATATGGACAAGTGCTTTCGAGAGTCAGTTCTTCCCTAAACTCTCTTATTGCATTATTTTCACCTACTGTGTTGTTAAAAATCTTCCCATGAATCAAATTAGTATACAAATATTCAAAAGCCTTCGTTAATTCTTTGGAGTATCGGGTATTATCTTCCCATTCATGAGAAAGAAAATTTTTATAGTTAACACTGAATTCATTATACTTACTTAACAAATCTATACCTTCATATTTTAAATCACAAATATATTTTTTTAAATTTGTTCCTGTAGCTACATCTAAAAAGCTATAATTGCAATTTTCATCTTTTTTCAGTTCTTTTATTTTTTCAACTATTACGTCTATATCCGACTCTTTCTTTACTAGAAACATCGGTTCTTGATTGACAAAATCTAGTATCTCCACAATAAAATTGTGATATGGTCCGATTAATTTTTCCATTTTATCTGACCATTCTACTTTATACATTTCTGTCACCTTTTGATTCTTTAAATACTTTTAACTTCAAAAATAATTGATATTTAATGTCACTATTTGCAATTTGTGAGTATATTTTTAGAGCCTTATCAAAATCTTCAAATGCCAATAACTTCACAATTACGTCTACATATTCATTAATCATTATACCTTTATGATCTTCAAGATTAAATATCTCAGAAAGAACTTCTTCATAATTTAAACCTAATGTTTTATCTTCAATTTTAACTTGCTTAATATCATATTTATCTTTTTTCAAACCTATAATACAGTTTTTTGTTACATCGGAAACTATTAATGGCGAATGTGTAGCAATTATTACATGACATTTTCTATCTCCTAATAAATCTATAAGTGTCTTTATATAACCTCTTATCCACTTTGGATGCAAATGTGTTTCAGGTTCATCGATTAAAACAATAGAATTATCTTTTACATATTCGTGTAAATCAAAAAATCTCATGAACATACTCAACTCTCCTGAACTTAACATCGAAAGCGGAAACAGTTCATTATTATAATTATTTTGAAACCATACATCAGATAATAAATTGATTGAAAAGAGATCTAAAAATTCCAGATCCTTTAATAATTGCCCCCTCCCACCGGGGTAATAATTTATGTCTAATATAGATAATAATTTTCTCTTACCATTTTTATAATTTGACTCCATACTTACTGTAGCTCTTGATAATATTGAAAACTTCTCTAGAATAAACATTGCATCTAATACAAAATGTTCCCCTTTAAAACTTACATTTCGCATTCCCCTATTGGTACTAGACAACTTTGTTTTAATTCTATCTAGTTTCCTTTCGAACAAATTAGATCTTTTACGAACTCTCATTAGATGCGCAAAATCATCTAATATTCTACCGTAATTATTTATTTTATCATCTATCATTAAATCCAAATTCACATTATCAATATTGAATTCTTCATCATTCATTATATTTAGTTTTTTCAATATTTTATCTATTGCGTAATTACTTTTTATTTGGGAATCTGAAAATTCAAAGTACATTTCTCTTTTTTCATATCCGATATATTTCAAAATAGAGTAGACTTCTTCAAATTTATTTGATGCATATTTCTTTAAAATACGTGTTGCTAATTTTTTTATACTTTGTGCATTTAAATTAGTTTTTTGTAAAAAAACACTATTTGAATAATCTTGTACATTTGAAATATCTAATTTATCAATAGGTGTATAAGATGAAACAACTATATTTGCTGGATACTCTATGCATTTATCAATATTTTTCGTTTTAGTATACTCTTTCCCTTTTAGCAAATAAGTCACTTCAAAATTATCCATCTCTATATTTCTTTCAAATGGTCCAAAGCTATTAATTATTAATTCGAAAATAGTTGTTTTAGCAGTTCCATTTTCACCAATAATTACTGAGAGTTTCATCTCTTTATCCTTTTCTAAATCCATAATTCCAGATTCCGGGAACAACAATTTGAAATTTCTCAATTTCTTAAATTTCTCTACTTGAATTTGTTTGATAAACATTTATTCTCACACCCTATAATTCTTATTTAATTTTCTACACCTAATAAGAAGTCCCTTTTCATTATGAATCAATGAATCAATAAGTTGATTTTTTTGAAGCTATAGTAAGTATAGTTTCAGAGTTTAATCATTACACAAGAAAACTAAAGTTGCTTAGTTGGGGGGTTTTTACACTATGTGTATGATTAAAGACTTTCTGCTCTAGAGTGAGCTTCCTTTTCAAACTAACCACTTATTTTTTTGCAGACATCATCATACAAATTGCGCTTAAACAAAAAGCCCTAGTGCCTTAGTAAATTCAAATAATTGACTATACTGATTTATTGTCCATATGTAAATAATAACATTCTTCAATTAACCTACCTTGTAATAAAATATTAAGCCATAAACTTATATTTAAATACCGCAATCGAATCAGTTAAGCCGCCAAATCTATGTGACTGGCGGCTTTATTTCAGTCTTTTGACAATACTAACGAAACGTTCAAGTTAAAGTCTATATGTCCTGCAAAATCAATGGTGCAATGATTAAATGTGAATGCTTTTGCCTTAAAAGAAATACCTTTTGTATCAAAGGTAGCATTTACAATTCTAACCTTTCCCCCTTCCCCCTCATTACCTTCAACAACTTTAAACGTGGGTTCAATGTGAGATTCAAGCAAATCCTCAGCCGCATATTGAGCATTTCTACCTACAAACTTTTCTGGCATTTCCTGACTCCAATGCCATGGAATCAACTTACGACCTTTACGCCATCTCTCAACGAGGTGAACATTATCAAGTCCATCTACTACACTTTGACCTGCATGTTCACTAACTATCACCTGTAAAACCCCGTTTGTTCTATCTATCCCTGAAGATATCGCCTGAAAGACTTTATTCACTGCTTGTAATTCCTCATGCTCCGAATCCTCATCTGTATCATCAGGGAAATGGGTTTGACTCGGCTGATCTAAAACTAATAAACTCGGCACATAGGGGATATGTTGGCTAATGAAAAGCTCATGTAGTGCTAACAATGTAGCTACATGATATCCGAGCCAGTTGGCACCACTACCAATTTCTCTAAGCCATGCAGTACTGCCTTTCTCATCAACGACACGTATAGTTAGCCTATTGGTATCAAGTTGAATAAGATCTTCTCCTGTCTCTAGGTCTAAGATTTTCCCGTAGTGACCTGCAAACCTTGAGAACTTAAATAGGGCTACTTCTTTCCTTTGCGCAAAAGTTTCAAAGTCTACTGCCTTAATTAACTTTGCCTCTTCTTCTTTCAAAATCGCAATTTCACTGGCTAGTACCCCTTCATCTGTTAGGGACTCATGAAGATTTATAAACTCTGTTGTTCTCCCTACGAACATTGCACGGTGTTCTCTTGTTGCCTGCATTTCTTCGGTTTGTTCTTGAATATACTCACGTTCAGACCTAACTTGTCTAAGTTCTGATTCCTTACTAGAAATCTGTTTTCGAAGATCTACCTCTTCTGCATCCAACATGGGTGGAACTATCTCAACAGCCTTCCAATGGGCTTCTACTTTTTGTGTGGATTCAATAAGCTTCTTCAATTCATCGGAAGGAGATTCACTGTTGTTTCCACATAGAGGACATGTATGATTAGTGCTTAACCGTTCCACAAGCCATGAGGTGGAGGAGAGCCGATCCTTTTTTCTAGCAATATTAATTTCTGAAGTCGCTCTGGCCAGTGCAAGTTCATGTAACTGAGTGAGTCTGACTCTTAATGTTACAACCTCCGAATGTATCTGAACTTCTCGATCACGTAGCTTTGAAAGTCTTTCAGCATTAATATGGTGTCCATTTGAATCCCGATAGTACGGATCTTGCTTCCAAGTAGTTACGATATCTTTCAGTCTCATAAACAAGACCTGAGTATTCGATTCATCTACTCGGAGGGAAGGCATCAAGCCGTATTGAGCCGCAGCTATATACCTACCCCTTACTTCACCTGAGAAGTTCTCGACACTTATTTTTAACGCTTCCAGTTGCCTTTGTTTACGATCAATTAAACGTCTTACCTCTAGTAAGCGATGCTGCTTAACCAAAGTTTCAGCATTAACCACTCCCAACACCAAAGGAAATATCTCTCGCAACTTTTTAGCATGCTCTTCAATATCTGCTTCAAAGAACATCGTCTCATTGTTCGCAATTATGCGCTGAGGCTGGAACATAAAAGCGGTCATATCAGAAATAGACGTTCTTCCTTTAAAGCCGCTACCCGTGTCACTAAAGTCCGAGTTAGATTGAGGTATTTTTGCCATCCTTTCTAATATACCTTTGGCACTATCACGGTTAGCATTTTTCTCAGGAACGTCTGGCACGAAAACAGTTACTCCTTCAGTTATCATATAATCACCTGTGGAGTTCTGGTTATTGGGATCTCTACGAGCAAATAATTTTTCTCCCTCAGCCGTACTGATTAACAAACCATACCAAGATGAAGTTTGTCTAATTGGACCAATCTTGGGAATGGAACAACCTCCCGATCCTAGGCAGTAATCAATAATTTCTATAATGGCTGATTTCCCGCTACGACTCGAACCCGTTATGTAGTTTATCGCTCCCGGTTTAAAATTAAGTGTACGAGGAGTCTTGTTGGAATCTTTAGGCCAGATGATAATCTTTAAAATTGCAAAATTCATTTTAGCGGATCCACTCCTAGTATCGTCAGATATTCAAAAGCAGACATACTTCCTGCCCATTCCCCTAGTTTATTTGCTGCATTTAATACAGCCTTTGTTTCATCTGCTACCTGCTTAGGAAGTTTGAAGGGAACATTGGATGTAAAGCAGCCTTCTTCAAGACTAATTAGATTACAAGCAATGGCTATGTTCAGAGAACGCAACGTCCTGTTCTTCATTGACTTTATTCGAATATCAATATTAAATATAGTCTCATTCTGAGCTAATGAATTAGAGGAATCACGATCAAGAATTGAGCGTAGCCCAGATGATTTTCGTTTCTTATTAATTATTTTTCTACTCGTATCATTAAAAACCAATGGAATGACACTGACCAAGTGCCACAACGTCAAGGGCTGTATTTCTTCGGTTGGTCTTGAAATAAACCCCTGAGTATACGCCCAAAGTGCATTTGCCCCGATTGCAGGATTTTGCATTATTTCGTACTCATGCAGAAGAGTTCCGCTCATGGTTAACACATGCCTTTCAATAAGGACTTGAAGCTAGGATGCCATCCTATAACAGGTTTCTGCTCTTCGGTAAAATGTGCCAAAGCATGGAAATTTCCACAAGATATTGATTTTGGCATTATCTCGTTATGGATATAGGTGTTTTGCTCTAATGTTAAATCCAAACACTCTTGTCCTTTAATTTCTTCCGAAAGGAAGGGCTTTCTATATGCTCGTCTACTTGCTGTTTGCCAGGATTTTTTCAAGTCCTCCTCGTATAGAATAAGGGTAGATTCGGAAATAGTATTATAATCTGACCATTTTATACGTGTGTCTTGTGCATGCAAGTAGTTAAGAATGGCCTCTCTGATTAGATCTTCATCCGCTTCAATCCAATCTAACTGTTGGACAAAACCGTGGGATTCATATTGGCTGGTATCGACATTAATATTGAAAGGTTCAATTAATGTCGACAATTGAGCAACAGTCACTTTCCTGAATAACCCCTGTAGTTCTTTATCAAAATCAGTTCGTATAATTCGAGGCTGTTGCCTGTTTTCAACTAATTCTTGAATTTTCCTCGTAACCCAACCCTTCATTTGATCAAAAAGCCCGCCTTTCATACCTTGCTCAAATGCCCTAAGAGCCTGTATGTTGTCTAGATCCCCTCCGAATCTAGAACTCATTTGATCGAAGACAGAAACTTTTATGATCAAATTTCTTAACTGCATGTCACTTAACTTGCTAAGTGTTTCGCCAAAAGGAACCAAATCAATCCTTAATGTCGGAATTATACTTAGTAATTCATCACAAATAACGTTTGCAGATTCATCATCATTTGCTTCATCTATCCGCTTAACCAGACTTTTGGTCGAAAGTGATCCATTTGTAACAAGATGGAACTCTGTTTTACTTAATACTGAGGATGTACCTAGTATACTCTCTGCCCAAATATGCAAGGTCTTCCATAGAGCAACGCTTCTATCAGCGAGTGGCGATCCAGAGTTGATCGTAGACTTATTCTGTTCCCGAATCTCATTACCATCACCAAAATGAACGCTTACATCATCAATGTCTTCGACTCCTATTTCGACAACGTCTACCCCAGACTGGAACAGTCTATAAGTTGCACGATCAAATTGATACATATATCCTAATGCCTGCCCAGAAGCAGAGTGATCTGTACTCATTGTTAACCCCCCGAAAAAAGTCCTGAATGCTTTATTCTACAATTTTCTTGTATTTCCTTCCAAATTCAAGAAAATTGTTACATAGTGATAAAAACAAAGACTCTCCATTTTGTGGGAGAGTCGATTAGAAATTACTATACCTAAACAGGAGCAAGAGAATCTTAATATGTTCTTAGTGAGGAACACCATATTTTAAAAAATCGAGACCTCATAAATGTACGATTTTTTTCGAATTATAAAATTAAAACTGGCTTCAGATTCTTTTTTGAAGAATCTAAAGCCAATTTTGAAAAGTGAAGTAACAAAAACTTTAATTTATAAAATTCACTGTATATTGCTCTATAAATTGATTTGGTTCGAACTTAAAGTGTTTAAGAAGTTGTGCAATAGTATTGGTTTCATAATTCAGCATTTAGTTTATTAAAATCTATTAGCATGTTTGTAACACCAGCTTTCTATATATTTGAGAGTTAAACTCAATTTTATTACTTTATATAAATTTAAACATAATTAGTTAATATTTCATAGGTATTCTATGACATGGTATGAAAATGTTGGATTTGTTTAGGATTATTTTGAAATAATTATTCGCTAATTCTATCAGCATGTTAAATAATAAAAGAATGCAAAAATGGTAATTTCTGCACTCTTTTATTAGCTAATGAGTTACTTGATTTTCTACTTTCCTGCTTGAAAATTTATTAGTTTTAGCCATTCAGTGAAAATAGGTATTTGAAGATTTTCTATTACCCAATCATCTTCTTGAAGTTCTTTTGATGGCCCGCAAAACAAAGTGATATTAAAGCCAGTTGTCAAGCTACTACCATAGCGAACACCATCATACCCTTTTAATCGAATATATTCAGTAAGAATCTGCGTAGGGAGATATTCAATCTGTGCTTCCTCCTCATTGATCGGCTTTGAAATTTCATTCCTAAACGATCTTAGAAAATGCTTCGCTCCATGCAATTCATGATTATATTCAGATGAAAAAATACTACCTATATGGACATATGGAATTTCGCTTAAATCTACAATACGAAGACTCTTTTTTGTTTCAAACAGACCATAAATAGTCAAACTACCATCCGAATCTCGAATCTCTTTAGAAGACGTTTCTATATCCTCTGCACCATAAAAATATGAAATTCCTGCTGGATTCATTCTTAACGAGGTTGCCTTATTCCTTGGCGGTGGTCCACACTCCATCGTTTTCTGTAAAATGGTTTCATATTGACCTGTTGGATTTAGACGACCTCGCCAGAATAAGTGTCCATTTGGAATTTCTTTTGTCATTTGTTCAAAAAATTGATCAAAACGTCTCAGTAAATCTTCTCTTTTACGATCTCCCTTAACATCGAAAAAACGATTTACATGCTTGACCGTATAAGTGAAATCTTCCCAGTCATACTGATACTGATTATAATCAGAAATAAAGAACGAATCCTTTAAAATTAGTAATGCATCGCCCCCCTCGAACTCATCATCTTCTCCTTGCGCAATATCACGCAGTGAAGGTCCACTTTCTTTCATTAAATCAGAAAGTAAACTTTCTACTCTACCGTTGTTTTCAAGATTTCCCGAAAATATTTCTTCATCCCATCGTAATACTTCTTCGATGGTATATACTTTATTCGATTTCTCATAAACATAGTATGGTATGTCATCAGTTGTAGCATTTTTGTAGGCTTTTGATAGACATTTCCGAATAAAATCGCCAAGGGCTTCCACACTTAAAACTTCAATGTTTTCACTTTCACAGTAAGAACAATCACTCACATACCCCTCTGTTTCTATCAATTGAATAATATATGGATTACAAAAACAATTTACACAACATTCCACTCTCATTTACTCCTCCCATACGTGCTTTAATATTTCACCAATATAATTCAAAGGCAAAATCCTATATTCGCCAAGTGCGTTAAACTGCTATATTCGAATTAGTAAAGTAATATTAATAAATGACTTATCTATTCATTAAACGGACGGGAAATGAAACTTGGTTAACATATATAATTTTCCAAAGAGATTGTTAGATCTGTTATATCTGATGGTTCTAAACCCTCAGAAGGCATAGTAAATGACTAGGTCTACTCATTCCCACATACACCATCTTTAAATCAACATTAGTCTGTTTTTTGACAACTGACTTTTTATCATAATTGCCTTTTAAGAAAGAAAGAAGTAATTTCAAATCATGCTTATCTTTAAACGTCTCCAAATATAATTATAACTTCGACTTTGCAAAGTTTATTTCAATTGCTTAGCAATTATTTTACCCGCCTCCACAGAAAGCTACCCGGTTAAAAAGCTAAGGGATTCAAGAACGCATATTCAATTATAAATATATATTGTACTTTTATAGATAGTAACAATTTTCTTGTTACTAAAACAAGACTTGGTTTCTATAAACCAAGTCTTGTTTTTCTTTGCTAATAATCGAATTAGAGTGTGATAATGGTAATCACCGCACTCTTAACTGAATTTTTCATAATTAACCTAACTCATCAATATTCCTTCTTTCTATGAATGGTAAATAATTAAAAAAATTAGAAATAACATCAAATGGACTAAATTATTTAGGAATATAAGAATTTAGTTTTAATTCTAATTCGTTAATTTTTTCCTTTTGAATGCGTATGATTTCTTCTTCAATTGGTTGGCCTAGAATTACCTTTAACCTTTTAACCAACCCATCTTTTAAAGATTGTTTTGTTATCGAATCCAGCTGTGCCTGACCACTAATAGAGCGTAAACCTATGAATGGAATGCTTTTCTTATTAATTTCTATAAAGTCATAAAATGCTGGTTCATCGTTCGGTTGAAATTTAAAAGGGAGGTCCTTGGATATAGTACGGTATTTAGTTCTGATTAGAAACTTTCGTACATCAGCATTTAATACTATAATTGCCTTTGGCTCCGCATCACTTATTAACTGTAAGGTAATTTCTAATTGCTTCCTTACAAATTCAATGACTTTTTTATCTTTGCTCTTTAAATAAGTATTTATTACTTTCTTTTGATCTGTACCTCTAATAAATAATAAATCGATATGAGAAAAAGGTGGAAGATACTCCTTTTCAATTTTTGAAGTGAAATATGCCTTTAATTCCTCCATTTCTGATCCATAAATATGCTTTTCTTCAATCTTTTTTTCAAGAGCTAATAATTTACCAACGTTTAGCAATGTTTTTTCCTTATCCCACTTTGCGAATTCAAGATATTGTGGACCGGCAGCTTCACCAAGTTCTTTTTTATATTGTTTTCCCTCATTCATAGATGGGTTCATTCCCATGAACACTACACTTCCCTTTGGGAGTTCAGGAGGAATACCCGGAACATAGACGTTTTCTTGCTTATCATCAAAAAAATTCTTCCAAAGAGGTATTAGTATAGTGTGCCAAATAAACGAACTTCCCAGTCCATTTTCGAAAACTACTTGATTGTTTAATAATTTGTTTAGCTCCTTCAACATTAATCACCATCCCAATTGATATAATGCATGACTTACTGACAATCGTTTATGTTAATCCCAGTTGTAAAAAAATTCCCGAATAAAATCATGAGCTGGTATGGTGGTTATACGGGAAATAGAGACGATAATGGTAATTTCGGCTCTATAAAACTATTGTAGTAATGATAACTATTAATGGTTTATCTCATAAAAACATGAGTAATATCAATAGAAACACCTAGGATAGCTACATCTTTTCAACTTATTTTAGGTATATAAATTGCATTTTCCCCTCATGTTCATACATGATAATTGTTTGATCCTTGTCATAATAATAACTTTTATATTTGTCTCTAACTTTTATCGACGGCTCTCTAAGTAAACGAATTACCCAAAACATGTTATATGCGTGATGAGCTAGGGTCTCATTTAAATTTGTAGTTTTTGCATAAAGTAAATTCTGGGAATCTCTGAAACTTGTTCCCGCAATAGAATAGAACACTGCCATCTCATTTTCTTTATCCCAATACCTCCAACCATCCCCATCTGCTATTTTTAAAGTGTTTCGTAGTCGCTCAGAAGGTAAACTGAAAGTGAACTCTCGTTCTTCTACAGAGCTGTATGTCACTTCAGACAGACTTTTATACACCGGGTATTTTTTCAAATCATTTCCTGCAAGAGTATATACAGAAAATGTCTCATCATCATCCTTAATCCAATGCATCCAGCTTAGGGCAGAAGGATTCATATAAGTATCAGTTTTAGGTGTAGAATACATACTTGTAGAAGAATTGATAAGATGCTTAATGAGATGTTGATTTTGTTGTAAACAATCTTCTTTAAACAACGGGAAATCATCACTCTTTACAAAAAAACTATTAATCCACAAGTTGGATTCTGTCAAAGTTTTGGGTTCAGTTAAACTGGTATAGTTTGATAAACATGTCCAATCTCCTTTTAAGTCTTCTGACACATTTAACATTTTTAGTGAAGTAGAAAAAATCCATTCTGAGAATTCAGGAACTGGTGCATCATCTATCCATTTAGTTATATTTTCGATTGAGTCGTTCTGGTAATTATCGAGCGAAGGGTTTAATTCGTTTGGTAGAAACCAACCTGTTTTTTTTCTAATTGAATCAATTGATTCTTCTTTAATTTCCTGTATAGGATTAGGTACATCAATCAATATACTATAGTCTGACACCCATTCATTTTCTTTACTGTCATGATAAAAAGGTAAGCGATCGGCAAGATAACCAAGCATCTCATGAATAGCACACCAGAGGTACTTTTCACAAAATTGCATTATTGGACTTTTGCTACCATGGGTGGCAGGATTGTATTGTCTCATAATTGCTATATCAACACCTAAGTCTTCACCGGGCAGACCCCCGTTAGGTTTTCCGTAAAAATCAGCCTGATTCCAACCCATTTGTTTTAGATATGCTATACCAAATCCTACTGCGAATTGATGGGGAGTTATTGTATCTAAATGAATAGAATTCCCATGTAAGTGCAGAAATTTTTGTATTTGACTTGAGAAGTCTTTATTTAAATTCTCAACGTCATTTTTGCTTAACTCTTGCTCTCTTCTTAAAGTTTTCTTTTTTGTTTCTAACTCCTGATCATCAATATCTTCAACATTTGCGACAGAACTTTCTTCATTCTCCTGAAAATCAAGCCATTCCACAAGACTTTGATGTAATTCTTGGCTCCTTTTCTCTTCTTCATCTCTCTCAAGAACAACCTCTTCAATAAGACGTGAATTTTTAGACTTCTGATTCAGTTCTAAAAATCTCTTTAGCAAGTCTGTAGGAAAGTCAACATAATCGCCGCTTCCATCTCCATTTTTATGATAATTTGAATAACCTGCTTTAAAGAAATCTTCATAGCCCTGCTTAATCACATACTGTGAGAAGTCCATTGTGATAGGGGAATATCCTTGACCATATCCTTCTTTTGTAGATAAAGTAGCAGTATAATCTAACTGCGCAAGTTTGCTACCAGTGTTGTAAGGGGGCCTTGAATATTTCACTTGTTCAACATTTATAAAATCGAACATATACGCTCTTTCCACTACAGCACGCCCAGCAAAACGTATTACTGCACTCCATTGTTCAGATATCTTTTCTGGATTAAATATCTCGTCTAGGACCCATTCAGCCATTAATTTTAGTTCAGTATTTTCACTTGTTAACCGACTCGCCACGCCATATGCACAACTAAGTAAATCTTCTTTCATTTGTGGATCATTGGTAGAATAAGTTATTTTTAAAAGTCCAATAAATTCATCAGGGTTTTCAATACCCCATTTAGTTAATTTCTTTCGACAATTACTTCTTATCTTATTATCTACTATAGTTAATTGCCATGCATACAATAAAGGTAAGCCTTGATATCGATCTGATTCCAATAAATCATATTCACCCACTGAGTTAATTGAACTTCCTGTTCCTTCCCATGATTTTTCAGAGGAGCGCTCAGGAACATACTCCGGCAAAGACCAAAACAAGTCACGTTCAGATACTGTATTTATTTTCATTAAGATGTTGTGAATTAACATTGGTCCAAGAGGATGGTTATCTATTCTCGCAACCTTTGCTACCAATTCATTTGTGATTTTTCTGCATAAGGGCATAGATTTCACAATTAATTGTTCAGTCCGTTCTACAAATGGAATTGTTTTTTCTGGACTAACATTAGCCAAGGCAAACAATTGAAGATCAAATAGCCCTTCTGTAGGTGACGGTGTTGTCCATAATCCATCTCTACCTATAAATATATCACTCTCTTGTAATAAGATAATTGCAGCCATTTGTTTTGCACCATTTCTGTATTTCACTGCTGCTGGAATTTCTTTCTTATTATATTTAGTAATGTCTTCTACCATATTAACAGCAAGCAAATAATCCATTAGGGGTTGGTTTGCTATCTCATATAGAATCTGAGGCGGTATTAAAGGGTTTTCCGGTTTCTTCCTGTATTCGTACAATAAGCCATACTCGACCAAATAATCAACAATCTGTAAAGCTGTTTTTTGATTTATTATGTCTTGTTCTTGAGAAGAAATAATCAAATCACATAGTTTGCTACGCTCAATCATCTGATTATTTAAAAATTCCTTTGATAAATTGACTAAAGATCGAAGAATTACGTATTCTTTTTTACTCCATAACTGTCCAAAACGTTTGTTGATTTCTATATCTACGTGTTGAATTTTTTTGCTTAATAGATGTGAAATGGTTGTTAGTACAGATTCTCCTGTGGAAAGTCGTTTATTTTGATAGTATTCACAAAACAATCGTAATGCTAGGGGTGTTCTTAGGCTCCATTTTAACCATGAAAACTCTTCATTATTTTCAAAGGTAATATTAAAGTATTCAATATAGCTGGTAAATAACTCATTAACTTTAATATCCCCTTCAGATGGGAGATAAATAACAGGAAAAGATTCTTGATAAGGAATAACATATGGTCTACTTGCAATTACAACCCTGATTCTTTTAAACTTCTTCATAACAACTTTCATTTCATTAATTTTTTCTAACCAATGTTCCCATGGAATTGATTCATCTAATCCATCAATACAAATAAGTACCTTAGTTCTATCTACATTCAAGTTGGAGTTATCCTCTTGATTGTCTACTGTTTCACGCACATCACAACGGTAAGCAAAAGCTTCCAATGCACCCCATACTTCCTCTTCGCTCCAATTATCAGATAATCCAAGTGTATCGACTAATATTTTTCTCCATTTGTCACTATCTACAAACTGGCTTGCTTGAATAATAATGGCTGGCTTTTGACTATTTTCTAAATAATTTTCTATAGCATTTGCGAGTCCATGCGTTTTTCCTGTTCCCGGATCCCCGAGAAAAAATAAATGATTTCTGGTTAAGTGATTATTAATTTCATCCATTCGACTCTCTATATTCTGATCGAGCAAACTTAGAATAACTTTTTTCAAGTCACCCCTGTTGACCGATATGGTTGATTGAATCGGCAGTGCTTCGATTAAATTTAAACATAAATACAAATCGGGATAATTAGCATTTGAGATTAATGAGGTTGGAAAAATATCAAATTGACATGATTCACATAAGATATTTAAATTTATAAAAATATCACTTAGATAATTACAAACTCTCTTTAGCTCAATAACTAAATCGTTCTCTTGATTGTATAGATTAATTCCAAAATTAAGTTCTTTAATACATTCCTCTATAAAAGCTATATCGCTGTTAAGTTTCTTAATCATCTGTTGCCTTTGAATTTTTTCACCTAACAGAATGTTTGTCTCCTTATGTATCCGACCTATACCGTGGAGAGAAGGAATATACTTTTGATTCAACCAACCGTTTTTAACTTTTTGAAATTGCAAAAGCATTGTTTCGTGTGAAATCTCTTCTTTTTCAAACCAATATCGACGGATTCCACCAGAATCATCCAACTGCAGTTCATCTCGAATTCTTGATTCGTTCCATAGCTCGATTTCCAAATCGGGAAATTCTATTTTCATTTCATCTATAAAATCTGTCCACCGTTTTTCTTCAGGCTTTTTTATTCCTGCTTTTAATGAAGCTAAGTCTCTGGGTATTGAAACTATGTATCTTTTCAAATCGGGACGGACCTTTTTTGCAGTTCTTACCGAACCACGAATTTGACCAATCTCGCTGGACCCCAATGAGTTTAAAAACCACTTTGATTGAACACCAACATAAGTTTTATTATCAAGTTTTGCATATGCTTCTACACCGCCATCGCCTCCGGCTCCATTTACAGTCATAAAGTATTTAATTTTAGTCCCATATTCACGAGTACACCATCTCTCAAACAAATGGTTTATAAAAGCTTCGAAGGCCTTGGTCGGAGCTTCACCGTGATGACAAAAAGCTAACCAATTCATATGCATCCAACTCCAATTAATATTTTTTCTTTTAACCTATTAATCTGTGAAAAATATTTGGAAATTCAATTACATTAACATCTTATCCAAGCATCTTTTATAAGTTAAAATCTTTAATTGCTACTGCCCTCACCATAGTCAAGATTTCTTACTTCTGTTTCCTCCGGCATTTGAATACTCCCTTTCCAAATCATTCATAAACAAATATTCTAAACTTATGGGATGACAACAATGAAAATAATCAATGTTTTACTTAATTGTAATTGATATCGAGATTGAAAGTTGTCGAAATATGTAGATAAATTAGATATTTTATAAGTGATATTAGGAAATATGATTGGTTCTATCAATTTAGTAATTAAAAAAGAGTGCGATAATGGTAATCTTCGCACTCTATAATTTATATCACCTTTAAGTGGTGAATTTTATTACTTAATTACAAACCCTCCACGCACTCCCTACCAATCAAGAATGAGTTCACCTTGACTTAAAGCTAATGGCAATCCGAATTTTTATCTATCAGATTGATTATATCTATATGTTCTTTTACATCTTCGTTTTCTGTCGTTCCCATCCAACCGGAAGGGTTTCTGGTTCCGAGTTGTTGATATCGAAGAAGACGCGTTAGAGTTGTTTCGAAAACATGACATTATCCAGTCAACAATTAACCTAAAGCTTGGAAAAGAATATATGATAAAAACTTTCTCTTTGGTAGATTGAATGCACCTTACTTTGGATACCCGTATTTTCACTATATTAAAACGGTGGAGAATCGTTTTGCGTCGTTAAAAAAAAAATTTTCCGACAATTGGAAAACACTTAACTCCATACTCTTTTTGGCATAATCATACGTCCATTATGGTAGAGGCAAGAGTTAACTCTCACAAATAATGGATCGCTTAGGACACATTATTAACGTGACTACAACACATATATATATTTACACATCATTATTAATAGAAAAAAGAAGCTTCTCAAAAGTTCGGTGAACTCATGAAAACCTCTCAAAATCATAACTGGTTTAATTTCAAATTACTTTTAAATAACAAAATTGTAATTTGATTAACAAACGTTAGTAAAATATTATTTAATTGTTTTATTTGACCTAGTAAAAAGCCTTCTGATTTTTATACAGTAGGCTTTTATTTATGGAATTGTAGGCAAGATACTTAAATCATTTTTGGTGATCCCGTGATGTAGACACAGTTCCACAATTACTTCAGTAGCCCAATTTCTCTTAGCTTGGATTGCCTGAGTAGTTGTCCATAATGAAGGTTTGTCCGAATGGTATGCACTAAGTAAACCGGGAAGTATTTCCAAATAAAGAGTAAGAAACACTTCGGTTTCTTTCGTTAATAAAAAAACCTGAACCGTTAGAGAATGGAATAATTTCGTATGTTTTAAAAGTTTCATCGATAGCTTGTAGATATATTTCGCTAGGATTGCATTCCATTTTTATTAATACTGAATGTTCTTTTAAATATAAGTTGAGCAACCAATTCCAGCCAATTCTACGTTTTACCGAAACAGTCATTTCAATTGTTCTTTGATTTTGTGAAGATTCATTTTTCACATAGTTGGTATATTCTTTTTTAGTTAACTTATTCTTTTGAGTAATATCAAGCTTAATAGGTCTCTTGTAAAAATTTGGAATGATGTTTATTAAGCCAGAAACAAAAATTATCCTAGAAATCATAGTTAAAAATAGAACAAAGCCTTCTGCTAATTTATTTAGTAGAAGGCTTTTTTTATATAATTAATCATTTAAACTCCCATTTCACAAACATACGTTTTTCCAATATGCTAAACATATACCATTATTAAGGAGGTATCATATGGCAAGCTTTACAAAGCGCGGGAGTACGTGGCAATATGCGATTAGCCGCATCGTGAATGGAAAGTCTAAACCGATACGTAAAGGAGGTTTTAAAACAAAGAAGGCAGCTGTAGATGCAGCATTACAAATGGAGCTGGATATAAAGAATGGTGTTCTAGATCCGCAAAAGAATTATCCATTAGAAAAGTATTTCAAAGACTGGTATGAAACCTATAAAAAGGATATTTCTCATATCACACTAACCTCTTATACAGCAGCACACGTAAAGATTTTAGCATATTTCGACCACCAAGCTATTCAGGACATTACGAAGCGGGAGTATCAGCAATTTCTGAACCAAATGGGCGAGCGTTTTGCCAAGACCACAAATCGTAAATTGAATGGTTATATTCGAACATGTGTAAAGGAAGCCATTGATGAAGGGTTAATCAAATCCGACTTTACACGTGCCGTTACAGTTACAGGGTTTTTAAGTAAGAAATCGTCTGAGAAATTTTTGAACTACGACGCCAGCCAAAAGCTTATGCTGTATTTACATAAGAACATTGATATTGGCTTAGAGTACACAATGCTAATCGTCGCACTTAGTTCTGGAGTTCGCTTCGGGGAGTTAATTGGCTTAACGATCGACAATGTACAGCTTAAAGAGTCTACGATTGCTATTAAGCAGCAATGGGCATATAAGGAAGGTGGTGGATTTGGATCACTGAAAAACGAAGCAAGTGATCGTACAATTCGCTTAGATGCTTCGACATTGAAGATTTTAAAAAAGCAAATTCTGAAAGTCAAAAATCATCCTAACAACGTACATCAACTCGTATTTTACTATGAGGACTCCCCTATTCAAGTCGTTACGAATGATCGGCTCAATGATGTACTGCGAGCTTGTCTGAAGAAGCTTCAAATCCAGCCAATTATCACAGCACATGGTTTACGTCATACACATGCAAGCGTACTCTTATATAAAAGGTGTCAGCGTGTTATATGTATCAGAACGATTAGGCCACGCAACAATTGATATTACGACTTCTATATATGCTCACTTGTTAAAAGAGCTTCGGGAGAAGGATTCAGAGCAGACATCACGCATCTTTGAGGAACTCATTTCTATGAACAATCATGCGTAAATCCTGTGTAAAACCCTACTCAAAACCACCTTTTTCTATCGTTTTCAACAATTTCTTCAAATCATAAAAAGCGCCCCAAACCCTGTAATACCAAGGTTTGAAGCGAATTCTTCGGTTACTATCGTAATATAACGTAACCATATACGTCCCAGGAGGGATTCGAACCCCCGACCGACGCCTTAGCTTACCACCATAGCTTTCGCTACCAATGTACATTGTTTGTAGTCTGGACTATATCT
>JGI24024J18818_10000228_pt1 | contig 19345 bp, 17 predicted proteins | sample Cruoilmetagenom2_FD_18818 | JGI IMG/M metagenome (IMG submission 18818) | reverse complement strand
TTTAGCTTCACGCATTGGTAAATAATTAAAATAAGGATTTTCTTTAACACCAAACCCTTCACAAAAAACAATTGTTTTAGCTTTTACATTTTCGTACGTTATTTTATTATCAAAAAATTTAATCTTTTCATAATCAAATTTCTGTTCAATCAAAAGATCTTTACTTTTTAATAATTTATTATAATTATTTGCTAAACTATTGACATCAATTCTACCTGTATGTGATAGCTTACCAGAATCAAAAGGAGCATTTATGCAGTCATTTTTGTTTTTTATAGTTTTCGGAATCATATAATCTTGCAACAAAACTTTATCACAAGCTGCATACCAATTGTTTTGTTCTTCTATACTTTTAAATACTCTATGAATGTCAATTTTATAATTATATTTTTTATTTAAATGTTTTTCTATTTTTTTATAAAAAGGCATTGCTATTTCTAATTGCTCTTTTGCATTCCAAACGGCGGTGAATCTTTTTAAAACCACAGGATTATACATTCCACCTGCCACAAGAGATGAGTTTTGCGAATAATCTTCAAACACAACAAATGTTTTTCGGTGTTTAGAAAGCTCCTCAGCAAAAGCAATACCAGCCAAACCTAAACCAACAATAATATAATCTACATTCATCTTCCAAAGATAATTCTTCTTCTTTTGAAGGCATAAAAAAAACTCCTACTTTTCAGTAGAAGTTTTTTCTTATTAACTCAAAATTTATTAGTAATTCCACATATCGAGCTCCCTATCTCGAATATCTTCTTTTAATTTATCAGATTCTAACACCTGAAAAAGTGAATTACCTTTAATGTATTCGGCAACATCACGGTTACCGTAAATATTCTCTTCTCTATAAATTATTGCATTAAATCTTCTAGCATTTAATAAATGATCGTACGATAAAGGATAAGCAGAATTTTTTTGATTAAACACTTTCATGTCGTGTGTTGAATATCTCGCTCCTGGATACCATACCCAAAACAATTCAACCAACTCATCATCCATACTTCCACTATCAATAAAATTAACATCTGGTGCAAGTGGAGCAACTCCTAATAAACGGTATTTTAATTCACCTTGACGTTTGTCAAAAAACCAAACACCTTTAACTCTAAATCCTTCTATATCACCAGCAGTAATATCTCTTTTATCTACATACTCATCTGTAATAATTTCACCTGCATTTAATCTTTCAAATCCGGCATCAGATGTATCAATACGAGATAATCTACCATTAATATCTTTTAATGTAAGTTTATCTTCAAAATATGAATCGTCATAAACATCAATAATCTCACCTGACTTAATTCCTCTTAACAGCGTATCAAATAAAGAACGTCTATTTGAACTAATATTTGCTGTATCTACAGGATAGTAAAATGGCATATTAATCTTTTCATTAAGATCTACATATTCCCAAACCACCTTTGACCATAAAATATCTCTATCATCAATGTAACCATATGGTAGCGGTTGGTCATTATCTGCAGCTAATTGCTCTGGTGTTTTCATTCCAATTTGTTCTGGAATTTTGGCATTAAGTAAATTAGCCTGCGCATTTACATATCCTACTGATATTAATGCTATAACTACTATTATTAAACTTTTAATTTTCATAACTATTAATTGTTAATTGTTTAATTTGTGATTTCAACGTTTACTGGTGAAGCATTTTTAAGATAATAACCTGAGTTACCAACTAATTTTTGTTTTACATCAAAAATAATTACTGCATCACCCTTTCTAGCTTTATTTAATACTCTAATTGCTGCGGCATTGAATTTATTACCTTTTACAATTACAGTTGGCTGTCCTGGTACTTTTACACTAAACCCATTTGTTTTAATTTTAAGATCAAATACAAAATCTGGTAGCATAGAGCTTATTGTCGCTTTTTGCAAAGTGCTTTTTGGCATTTTAATCATCCCATATTCACCTCTAACTGCTGCTACTGGTGCTGGTATGTCGTTAATTCTAAATACTTGACTAGAAGTAATAGGCGTTCCATCTGGCAACTTAGCATTTACATTAATTTTCACTTCTCTACCTTTTCCTGGACTCATCATATATTTACCAACTCCTTTTACTTTTTTCAAACCTGGAGCTGATGCTTTTACAACATTATCAGCAACACCTGGTACAGATATAGTCATTGGGTTTTGAACACCTCTATAAACTACATTCATTTTATCTGCAGAAATTACTGCTGCATTTGGTTTTGCAACTACAGCATAGGTAGTTTCAATTGGAATTTCAACTGGTTCACCATCTTGCATAAAAATGAATTTACCCTTAATCTGATTCTCTCCAACATTCCCTGCTGGGAAATCAAGAACCGCGCCACCATCTTTAATATTGGTAATTTCTTTTCCGTTTACAATAACTTTTGTTGGTACTAACGAAGAATCATATCTTCCTAAAACGATTTTTCCTTGAAAATTTCCACCTTGTAAAGTTGCTGGTGTTTTTGGTATTAAAATAGTATTATAAGTGTTTACATTAATTCCAGCATCTTGGGCTAATTGCCCTTGTAACATTGCAGACAAAACTTCAGTTTCACTAGTTTTAATATCTGCCTGAATTTGTGTCAACTTGGTTAAAGAAGCAATTAATGGAAATCCTTTATAATTATAATCTAACCAAAACCTTTCTTCACCTTCTCTATTTAAAACTTTTTCTGTTGAAAATCTTTCATTAATACCATCTCCAATTCCTTTAAATTCCTTTCCTAAAATAGTGCTCATTTGAGAACTAAAATTGTTCATGTTACCTAAAAATTCTTGACCAGCTTCTTTATAATCTCCATCATTTCCCTTAAAGAAATTATCATCTAAATATTTACCTTTATCCATTGTTTCGTAATCCTTTGGATCTTTAACGGTAGATTTCATTTCTTCTTTTAATCCTTCGATGTAGTTATAGTAATCATTCGATAATTTTTTAATCTTATCCGCTTTTACTTTTTCGTCACCGTATTTTTCCTTTTGCTCAACCGCTTTTAAAGCTAGGTTTTCGTATGAGCTTTTATTTCTAGTTGTAGCCGCCTCATTAGAAGCTGCCAACTTTTCGTCCATTAGTCCAAAGGCTTGTAAAACTTCTTTTGACATATTCAATGCTAACATCGCAATGAAAATCAAATACATCAAGTTAATCATTTTCTGCCTTGGTGTTAATTTACCTCCTGCCATTCTTAAATAGTTTTTTTAGGGTTATTAAAAATTGATTTGTTAAATAAAACTACTAATTAAGAATTAGTATTTGACATTGCTGATAACATTCCACCATATACTCCATTTAATGAAGATAGGTTTGTTGCTAATGATTCCATTTGTTCTTTCAAATGTTGTGCATTTTCAACTGTTTCTGCATTTAGTTCTGTTTGGCGTTGTGCGCTATCCATTTGAACTTTATATAAACTGTTCAATGATTCCATTTGACTTGCTGCAACTGACAATTGTTCACTGTATCTGGTTGTTGCAGTTATTGAATCTGCTGCAGGTGCTATATTTTCTGCTGCTCCTGCAAAACTTTGAATACTGGTTGCAAGTCTGCCCATTTTTTCAGAATCTAAATTAGCTTGTGACAACATATCATCCAATTTTTGAGATAACAGTCCTTCAGCATCTTGAACTTCTTGTAATTCGTTAGCTTCTCCTCCAGCTAATTCTGGATATACTCTAGCCCAATCAAGATCATCTTCAACAGGTTCGAATGCTGATAATGCGAATACAATTGCTTCTGCAATCATACCAACGATTAACATTTCTGTACCAAGCGGCCAGTGGACAATTTTAAATAGTGCTCCTAATATTACTACTGATGCCCCTAGACCATAAGCCATGTTGAACATTTTTTTCTTTGCGTGTGATTGTGCCATAATTGTTGAGTTTTTAAATTATTAATTAGTTTTTTATTTGTTTGTTTGTTTGTTGTTAATTCTTATTTTTTACTTTTCATTTTTGTTCCCATATAATCTTGAACCGTTCTAAAGCCAATATAACTTCTTGCTGAATCTCCATATTCATAATCACGTGTTCCCACCTCTAAGAAGTATGCTACATCTTTCCAAGATCCTCCTCTAATTACTTTACGTTGGTTTGTATTATCTACAACGTTAGGATTAATGGTTGAACCTAAATAATAAGATGATGGGTTGTACGCAGTGTTTGTCCATTCTGAAACATTTCCTGCCATATTATATAGTCCGTAATCATTTGCATTAAATGATTTTGCTTCCAACGTATATAAAGCTCCATCCGCCGCATAATTACCTCTTTCTGGTTTAAAGTTTGCTAAAAAACAACCTCTATCTGTCGTAGTATATGGTCCACCCCAAGGATATTTAGCATATTCTAAACCTCCTCTTGCAGCATATTCCCATTCAGCTTCGGTTGGTAATCTAAAGTTTGGTTCTCTACCTGAACTTTTCTTTTTACCCGCTAAATAGTTGTTTCTTTTATTAGTACGAAAATCACAAAATGCTTTTGCTTGATCCCATGAAACTCCAACAACTGGATAATCATCATATGCCTGGTGCCAAAAATAATCTTGGTGCATTGGATCATTATAAGAATAGTTAAAATCTTTTACCCAAACTGCTGTATCCGGATAAATTGCAACTTCAACTCTTTTTAATAAGTCTTTACCTGTTCCTCTTCCTTTTGCAGCATTTTCTCTATCAAAAGTTAAGTAGGTATATTTTAATTTTTTAGTGTCAAGTTTTCTTTTTCTATCTAAAGCTTCGTCAATAGGCATATACATACTATCCATTGCTTCCGCATAATATTCGTCTGGAAATTCACCTGTATTCCAAACCAAATCAACATCCCAATTTAAATAACGACCTTCTGTTGGCGAATTAATATCACCTAAACTTCCGTAGTTATCCATCATATATTTATAATAGGCATTATTTGTACTATCTTGTTCTTTGAACTTATATTTTGAAATTCCGCTAACATCACCTTTCTTTTGTTCTATTGGTGCACCACCTCCCATATTAGCTTCTTCTGCTAAAATCGCAAGTTTAGTTCTTAATATAGAATCTCTTACTCTAAAAACAAAGCTTCTATATTCAGTATTCGTAATTTCAGTTTCGTCCATATAATATGGTCTTACTGTAACTGTTCTGCTTGGTGAGCTAAACGATCCTGCAACATCTTCATCGCCTTTACCCATGGTAAATGCTCCTCCTGGAATCAAAACCATACCATGTGGTTTTTCTGGAAAGAATTTTTTACTAGTTTTTGCACCAGTTAATTGACCTCTATCATCACCTGATTTGCAACTAGATAATAAGGTAAATGTAATTAGTAATAGAATTAGGGATAACTTTTTCATAATATTTACTTTTCTATAAGTCTTGGTATTGTTAAATAAACTTTAATTGTTATTTCTTTATATAATTATCTCAAAAAAATGAAATAAAAACAACAAAGAATCTATACTTTGTTCCCTAAGAACGTTTAAAAATCTTCTTTAGTGTGTATTAATTTAGTTTTCTAAAAGTTTTTAACCATCTTTCGGGATATATCTGATTACTTGCTGTCAAATAATCTTGATACGTACATGGTATTAACGTGGAATTTTTTGTTTTATTATTGAAGTACGCAATCTCCATCCACCATCTTTCACTTTTATCACTTTTGTAAAAGTTAATTGTGTCATCTTCAACTAAAGCTATATACTTTTTATAATTCTTCTTTGATTCAAAAGGATATTCATTTATTCTTAAATTATACCCTTCAATAAAATACCATATCATTTGTGCGATGAGATGAGCAGTCTGTTCATTAGAATCATATTTAGCGTTAAACTCATAAATGCCGAATGAGGACACTTTTCTACTTATTCCTGCATATCTAGAAATGGAACAAATCTGATCGCCAAAAAAACCGTTGGGCACTGCATTATTATTTGCAGGTGCATCGCTATATCTTACAGAATTAATATCAATACTTACTATATCAGCATCTCGTAATACAGGTTCAACAATTTTAATATCATTTGTCACCTCTCCTAAACGGTAGGCATCGAAATACAATTTATCAATTAAATCAAGTTCTTCTTGCGAATTAAAAAATGTTTGGAAACCAATATTGCTATAATTGAATAAATTATTTGGTTTTTCCATAACTATTTTATGCAAAAAGTTTTGAGAAGTTATAGATTGCTCTAACTCACCTAAATCAAATTTATTATCAATTACAACCAAATTTACCGATTGATCTAAATTATCATAGGCTCGATAATTTGCATAAGTTATATCTTGGCTTCCTCCTATTATAATAGGTGTAATATTTTTTTTAATTAATATTGAAATAATTTCTTGAGTAATAAAAAAAGTATCTTCAACGTCATTCCCTTGCGGAATATTTCCTAAGTCAACAATCTTAGAATGCCAATTTCCAGGAAACATTTGGTATAAATATTTACGTATATTTTCCAAATTTTTTCCCGTACCAAAATTATCAACAGCATTTCTCCCTTCTAAAACCCCTATAATAGCAATCTGAGCATTTTCTATATTTGGAATACCTGTATTTTTTTTGTGAATTAATATATTCTTCCCAAAAGACAAGTCAGAAAGTAATGCTGTGTGCGCTACTGCAATATCTTCTACCGGAACAAGCAGATTTAAACTCATAAATAATAAAAAATATATAATTGTTTTATGAATGCAATTTAAGTATTAAAAAAAAATAAAAAGTTAAATCTTTAATAAAAAAACAATGGGTTATTGACCATTTATCAACAAAAAAACCTCTTTTGAATCATAACAAAAGAGGTTTAATCTGTAGTTTAAAAAAATTTACTTTTTTGTAGTTTTCTTTTTTCTAGGCTTCTTCTTTGGAGCATTTTTTTCAATTATTCCTTTAACCTCTTCTAAAGTAAGAGCTGGTGCATCAACAGTTTTTGGGATTTCAATTTTTGTTTTACCTTTTAAAATATTATGTCTTCCCCATCTTGCTTTTTCAACTCTTATTCCTTCTTCTTCCCAATTATGTACAACCTTATCTATTTCCTTTTGTTTTTTAAGTTCAATCAATTCTTCAATATTCTCTTGTGATAAATTATCAAAATCATATTTTTTATTCACATTAATAAACATGTTATTCCATTTTATAAATGGACCAAATCTACCAACACCTTTTTGAACAGGTAAATTTTCATATTCTGCGATTGGAGCATCTGCTTTTCTCTTAGCTTCTATCAGCTCTATTGCTCGATCCATATTAACAGACATTGGATTTTCTCCTTTATCTAATGAAACAAACATTTTATCAAATCTAATATATGGTCCAAACCTACCATTAGAAACAACAACATCAATACTTTCATACTGACCTAATGTTTTAGGCAGTTGAAAAAGGTCCATTGCTTCTTCATAAGTAATATTTCCTAAAGTTTGTTCACCTTGTAAACTAGCAAACTTTGGTTTTTCTTCATCCGTAGCTTCACCGATTTGAACCATTGCTCCAAATCTTCCCAATCTGGCATAAACATTTTTACCGCTATCTGGATCAACTCCTAATAATCGTTCTCCCTTCGCTCTTTCGGCATTCGCAGAAACATCTTCAACTTTTGGATGAAAATCATTATAAAAATCTTTAATCATTTCTGTCCAATTCTCTTTTCCTTCTGCAATTTCATCAAATTCTTTTTCAACATTGGCAGTAAAACTATAGTCCAAAATATTTGAAAAATTAGCAACTAAAAAATCATTTACAATTTTACCAATATCCGTTGGGATTAATTTTCCCTTATCAGAACCAACTTTCTCAGTTAATTCGTTAAGATTTACATTTCCATCAGATAAAGTAATTTGAGTGTAATTTCTCTCTTTACCTTCTATAGCTCCTTTACCAACATATTCTCTACGTTGAATTGTAGAGATTGTAGGAGCATAAGTTGATGGTCTTCCTATACCTAATTCTTCTAATTGTTTTACTAAAGATGCTTCGGTAAATCTATAAGGTGCTTTTGTATATCTCTCGGTTGCTGTTATATAATTGTTTTGAAGAATTTCATTTACCGTTAATTTTGGTAACATTCCTTCATTTTCTTCCTCATCATTATCAGTACCTTCTAAATACACTTTTAAAAACCCTTCAAAAGTTATCACCTCGCCTTTAGCAGTAAATACTTTTTCGTTTTTATTATTTTTAATTTTAACATTGGTACGTTCTAAATTAGCATCACTCATTTGCGAGGCTAAAGTTCTTTTCCAAATTAGATCATATAATCTTGCCTGATCGTTTTCTAAACTAACGTTTCGAGTACTCATATTCGTTGGTCGAATGGCCTCATGCGCTTCTTGCGCTCCTTTTGCTTTATTAACAAAATTTCTTGGAAAACTATATTCACTCCCAAAAGTAGAAGTTATTTCATCTTGTGCGGCATTTTTTGCATCTTCTGACAAATTCACACTATCCGTTCTCATATAGGTAATCAACCCGGCCTCATACAATCGTTGAGCCATAATCATCGTTTTAGCTACCGGAAAATACAGTTTTCTTGACGCCTCTTGCTGCAATGTTGAAGTTGTAAATGGAGGAGCCGGTGATTTTTTTGCTGGTTTTGTCGTTAGATCATCAACTTTAAACTCAGCTGAAATACATGAATTTAAAAATGCTTCAGCTTCTTTACTTGTTTCAAAATTCCTTGGTAATTTAGCTTTAAATCTTTTTGAATTGCTATTAACAAATTCTGCTACAACCCTATAAGATGCTATGGGTGTGAAATTTTCTATCTCTCTTTCACGTTCAACAATTAATCGAACTGCAACGGATTGAACTCTCCCTGCCGAAAGGCCTCCTTTAACTTTTCTCCATAAAACAGGCGATAGTTCATAGCCCACCAATCTGTCTAGAACTCTTCTGGCTTGTTGGGCATTGACTAAATTAGTGTCAATACTTCTTGGATTCTCTACAGCTTTTAGAATGGCTTTTTTGGTGATTTCATGAAAAACTATTCGTTTTGTATTATCATCAGTTAGTTTTAGCTGTTCATATAAATGCCATGCAATGGCCTCCCCTTCACGATCTTCATCACTAGCTAGCCAAACAGTTTCGGCTTTTTTAGACAAAGATTTCAATTTTTTTACTACTGCTTTTTTATCCGTTGAAACGGAATAATTAGGTTTAAAATCTCCCTCAACATTTACTCCTAATTCTTTAGAAGGTAAATCGGCTATATGTCCAAAACTAGATTCTACTACAAAATCTTTTCCTAAAAATTTTTCTATAGTTTTTGCTTTAGCAGGTGACTCTACGATAACTAAATTCTTCGCCATTATAATTATTTTGATTGACTTTTATTATTAATTAATGATTATTCACAATTAATAAAAATATCTTTTTTCAGATTGCAAAAGTATATAGAATTTTTTAAATCGAAATTTAAAAGTAAAGAAATCCTTTTTTAATAAAGCGATTTACACTGATTTACAACTGTTAAATTTATGTCAAAATGGCAGAAAAATAGATTTTAGATTGTATCTTTGCCAATCGAAAAAAACTAAAATGGCAAGCGAAAATATAATAGACGAAAAAAAACAAGGGCAAGCCTTAATTACAAAAAATAAAGAAGAGAATTCTAAATTACTCTTTATAGAGTCGTATGGTTGCCAAATGAATTTGAATGATAGTGAAATTGTAGCTTCTATACTTGAAAAAGAAGGCTTTAACACCACAGCATTATTAGAAGAAGCAGATTTAGTTTTAGTGAACACTTGCTCTATTCGAGAAAAAGCAGAACAAACAATTCGAAAAAGATTACAAAAATACAATCGGGTAAAAAGAATAAATCCTGAAATGAAAATTGGAGTCTTAGGCTGTATGGCTGAACGATTAAAAACCAAATTTTTAGAAGAGGAAAAAATGATTGATCTAGTGGTTGGTCCAGATGCTTATCGTGATCTTCCAAATCTGGTTAAAGAAGTTGAAAGTGGCAAAGAAGCTATTAATGTTATTTTATCAAAAGAAGAAACTTATGGTGATGTTTCTCCTGTACGATTAAATACCAACGGAGTATCTGCTTTTATTTCTATTACACGTGGTTGTGATAATATGTGTACTTTTTGTGTTGTGCCATTTACCAGAGGGAGAGAAAGAAGTCGTGACCCTCAAAGCATCATTAAAGAAGCTCAAGACCTTTGGAATAACAACTATAAAGAAATTACACTTTTAGGTCAGAATGTAGATTCTTATTTATGGTATGGAGGTGGCTTAAAAAAAGATTTTAAAAATGCTAGTGAAATAGCTCAAGCAACTGCCATTGATTTTGCTAAGTTATTAGAAATGGTAGCATTAGCTTTACCAAAGATGAGAATTAGATTTGCGACTTCAAATCCTCAAGACATGAGCATAGATGTTTTACATAGTATGGCAAAATATGACAATATATGTAAATACATCCATTTACCAGTTCAAACAGGAAGCACACGAATGTTAGAAAGAATGAACCGTCAACATACTCGTGAAGAATATATGGAACTTATTGATAATGTTAGAAAAATTATTCCTGATTGTGCTATTTCTCAAGATATGATCACTGGTTTTTGCGGAGAGACTGAAGACGATCATAAAGAAACGTTATCTTTAATGGAGTATGTAAAATATGATTTCGGATTCATGTTTGCTTATTCAGAACGACCAGGAACTTTGGCTGCAAAAAAAATGGAAGATGATGTTCCTTTAGAAATAAAAAAGAGACGATTATCAGAAATTATCAATTTGCAACAAGAACATGGCCTATATCGTATGCAAAAATTTATTGGGAGAACCGTTGAAATTTTAATTGAAGGAAATTCAAAAAAATCTGATACGCATTGGATGGGAAGAAATTCGCAAAATGCTGTGGCAGTCTTCCCAAAAGGAAATGAAAATATTGGCGATCTGGTTCAAGTAAAAATTGAAGACTGTACCTCAGCAACTTTGATTGGTAGCAGGATTTAAACTGTAAACGGTAAGCAAAATAATAAAACTATTTAAAATGTAATTATTAACTTTTAATACTAAGCAATTGGATTCATTACAAACTATAAAACAAAGATTTGGTATTATTGGAAACAACAACCAATTAAATATAGCATTACAAAAAGCTGTTAGAGTAGCTCCAACGGATATTTCGGTTTTAGTTACAGGTGAAAGTGGTGTTGGTAAGGAAGTAATTCCAAAAATAATTCACAATTTATCTCACCGTAAGCATGCAAAATATATTGCTGTAAACTGTGGCGCAATACCTGAAGGAACAATAGATAGCGAGCTTTTTGGGCACGAGAAAGGTGCTTTTACAGGTGCTACACAAACAAGAAGTGGATATTTTGAAGTAGCTGATGGCGGGACCATTTTTTTAGATGAAGTAGGTGAATTACCATTAACAACCCAAGTTAGATTATTACGTGTTTTAGAAAATGGTGAGTTTTTAAAAGTTGGTTCATCAAAAGTTCAGAAAACAGATGTTAGAATCGTTGCAGCAACAAATATAAATATGTTGGAGGCAATTCAAAAAGGGAAATTTAGAGAAGACCTATATTATAGGTTAAGTACTGTTGAAATTCATCTACCTCCTTTGAGAGACCGCTCGGATGATGTACATTTATTGTTTAGAAAATTTGCTTCAGATTTTGCTCAAAAATATAAAATGCCAACGATTCGACTAGATGATAAAGCAATTAATACTTTGCTAGCATATAATTGGAAAGGAAATGTCAGGCAACTTAAAAATATTACAGAACAAATTTCAGTAATTGAACAAACAAGAAATATTTCATCAGATTTATTAAAAACCTATTTACCTGATTATAGTGAAAATTTACCTGCATTAATATCGGATAATAAATCAAGTAGCGACTTTGCTAATGAAAGAGAAATATTATACAAGGTATTATTTGATATGCGTAATGATATTACCGACCTTAAAAATTTAACTCAAGAATTGATTCAAGATAAAGAAGGTATTCAACCTCAATCTCAACAAAGTACTCAAGTACTAATTGATAAAATTTATGGTAAAGAAGATGAAACGAACAGTTCGCTTGAAATAATTACCAAACCAAATAAAGAATCTTATCCTAGTAATCCGAATGTGGTTTCTTATGATGTTGCAGAAACGGTTGAAGAAACTATCTCTCTTCAAGAAAAAGAATTTGAAATGATTAAACAAGCTTTAGATAGAAATAAAGGCAAACGGAAATTGGCAGCAAAAGAATTAGGTATTTCTGAACGAACATTATACCGAAAGATTAATCAATATAATTTGTAAATATTAATGTTTCTTTGTTTATTCGTTATTAAATGATTTTAAAAAGAAAAGGTGTCCAGTTTTAAAATGAAAAAATATCTATATATATTAACTTTATTCACACTTATTTTTACAGTAAGCTGTGGAGTTTATTCTTTTACAGGAGGTAGCACTGGCGATGCTAAAACTATTCAAATTGATTTTTTTCCAAATAATGCACGATTGGTCGAACCATCACTTAGTCAAAGCTTTACTATAGCTCTGCAAGATCTTTTTTTAAGACAAACCAATTTGAAGTTGACAGACTCTGGAGGTGACTTACATTTTGAAGGAGAAATTACACAATATAGAATTATCCCTATTGCTGCTACTGCAGATCAAACTGCTGCACAAAATAGATTGACAATTGCGGTAAGAGTTCGCTTTTTTAACAGATTGATTGAAGAAGATAACTTTGAGCAAACATTTTCATTTTATAGTGATTATGATGGTAATTTACAATTAACAGGCAGTGTTTTGGAAGAAGCTTTTGATGAAATTTTTGAAAGAATAACTCAAGATATTTTTAATGCTTCAGTAGCAAAATGGTAATTAATCAATATGAATTTAATTGAATTTACAAATAGCATCCAACAACCCAGAAAAATTACTGAGAAGCAAACTATTGGCTTAGAAAGCATTTTAGAAGAATTTCCCTATTTTCAGGCGGCACATTATTTACTTTTAAACGGTTTAAAAAACCAAAATAGTTATACCTACAATAATTATTTAAAAAAAACTGCTGCATATACTAACGACAGAAGTGTTTTATTTGATAATATCTCGATGAAAATCTATTCATCAGATCAAAAAGAAAAATTAAATAATCTTAATATAAATAAATTAGAAATTGTTAATCCCGGATCGGAGAAATCTACAATAACAATTGATGAGTCATATGATGTTGATACCTTACCTATAAACAAACCCTTTCAGTTTGACAATAATGAAACATTTTCATTTAATGAATGGTTACAAATTGGTTCAATTAAACCAATTCAAAGAAGTAAAAACAAAAAAGTAAGTGAGGTAGAAATTAAAAATCCCGCTCAAGTTGGCACAAGTAATTTTGATCTTATTGAAAAATTTTTAGCTTCAAAACCTAAGATTAAAACATCGAATTTAGATACGGATTCCAACATTGCAATTGACAGCACAAAGGAGAATGAAAGCTTAATGACCGAGACATTGGCACATGTATATTTAGAGCAAAAAAAGTATGATAAAGCAATAACAGCTTTTACCGTTTTAAGTTTGAAATATCCGGAAAAAAGTAGTTTCTTTGCAAACCAAATAAAAGCAATAAAAAAATTACAAGAAAAATAATATAATTATGTCGTACTTTTTATTTTTAATATTAATAATTATCGTTTCAGTATTACTGATTTTAGTAATTATGGTACAAAATCCAAAAGGTGGAGGTTTATCATCTTCTTTTGGCGGAGCAGGTGGTTCTCAAAATCTTGGTGGTGTTCAAAATACAACCAACTTTTTAGATAAAAGTACTTGGACTTTAGCAATAGTTCTATTTGCATTAATTTTACTTTCTAATTTTGCGATTCCAAGAAACAATACCATTGATATGAAATCTGCTACAGAAGGAATTGTAAATGAAAGAGAAGTTTTTGAAGATACTCCGGAAGTTTTAGATACAGACAAACTTATTGACAGTTCTCAATAAAAACAGTTATAAAATACTATCAAAAATGCCAATGTAATGACACGTTGGCATTTTTTTTTGGCATTTGACAGATTTTTATAATTGGCAATATTATTGCATAAAGTATTTCAAATTTATTAAATAACTAAAAATTTATAAAATGAGTAAACTTAGCATCAAACCTCTTGCTGATAGAGTTGTAATAAAACCCTTAGAAGCAGAAACAAAAACAGCTTCAGGACTTTATATTCCAGATTCAGCAAAAGAAAAACCACAACAAGGTAAAGTTGTTGCTGTTGGAAAAGGAACAAAAGACGATCCAATAACTGTAAAAATTGGTGACACAGTATTATATGGCAAATTCGCTGGTACTGAGTTAAAGTTAGATAGTAACGACTATTTAATTATGAGAGAAAGTGATATTTTCGCTATTCTTTAATTCGCTTAACAAACTAAATATTAATAGATTCTGAAACAATATTTAATAGTTTTAGATCAATTTAAAAAAATAAAAAATGGCAAAAGATATAATTTTTGATATAGAATCACGTGATGGATTAAAACGTGGTGTTGATGCTTTAGCGAATGCCGTTAAAGTAACTTTAGGTCCAAAAGGAAGAAACGTAGTAATTGGAAAAGCATTCGGTGGACCTCAAATTACTAAAGATGGTGTAACTGTAGCAAGAGAAATAGAGCTTGAAGATCCCCTAGAAAATATGGGTGCTCAAATGGTTAAAGAAGTTGCTTCAAAAACTAATGATTTAGCAGGTGATGGAACAACAACTGCAACTGTTCTTGCTCAAGCTATTGTTAAAGAAGGATTAAAAAATGTTGCGGCAGGTGCAAATCCTTTAGATTTAAAACATGGTATTGACAAAGCTGTTAAAACCATTATTGAAGACCTTAAAAAACAATCAATAGTTGTAGGTAACAAACTTGATAAAATTAAACAAGTAGCTTCAATCTCAGCAAACAATGATTCTTCTGTTGGCGATTTGATCTCCAAAGCTTTCAACAAAGTTGGTAAAGAAGGTGTTATTACGGTAGAAGAAGCAAAAGGTACAGAAACTCATGTGGATATTGTTGAAGGTATGCAATTTGACAGAGGATATTTATCTCCATATTTTATAACAGATTCTGAAAAGATGATTTCGGATCTTGAATCACCTTATATTTTATTATACGATAAAAAGATCTCAACAATGAAAGATCTTTTACCTGTATTAGAACCAGTTGCGCAAACTGGAAAACCTCTTTTGATAATTGCAGAAGATATAGATGGTGAAGCATTAGCTACTTTAGTTGTAAACAAATTACGTGGTTCATTAAAAATAGCTGCTGTAAAAGCTCCAGGCTTTGGTGATAGAAGAAAAGCAATGCTAGAAGATATCGCTATTTTAACCGGCGGAACTGTTATAGCAGAAGAAAGAGGGTTTACTCTTGAAAATGCAACTATAGATATGCTAGGAACAGCGGAAAGAGTTATGATGGATAAAGACAACACAACAGTTGTTAATGGCGCTGGTGCAAGTAAAGACATAAAGGGAAGAGTGAATCAAATAAAATCTCAAATTGAAACTACAACTTCAGATTACGACAAAGAAAAATTACAAGAACGTTTGGCTAAATTGGCTGGCGGTGTTGCAGTTTTATATGTTGGTGCTGCAAGTGAAGTTGAAATGAAAGAGAAAAAAGACAGAGTTGAAGATGCTTTACATGCTACAAGGGCTGCCGTTGAAGAAGGTATTATTCCTGGAGGTGGTGTTGCTTTTGTTAGAGCAAAAGCAAAGTTAAAAGATCTTAAAACTATCAATCAAGATGAAGCTACAGGTGTAAAAATTATAGCTAGAGCTATTGAAGAACCATTACGTCAAATAGCTGAAAATGCAGGTGCGGAAGGATCTGTTGTAGTTTCAAAAATTTTGGAAGGTAAAAAAGATTTTGGTTTTAACGCTAAAACTGATGAATATACAAATATGCATAAAGCTGGAATTATAGATCCAACAAAAGTGACTCGTATTGCATTACAAAATGCTGCTTCTGTTGCTGGAATGATTCTAACTACTGAATGTGCATTGGTTGATATTAAAGAAGATAATCCTGCTCCTGCAATGCCTCCTATGGGTGGTGGTGGAATGCCAGGAATGATGTAATGGCGAATCATCATAGTTAGATATTTAAAAAACCGTTTCAACTTTAAAATTGAAACGGTTTTTTAAATATCTATAATTTAGAAATCTTAAATTAAGATTTCTAAATTAGTATTTGAGCTAAACCACCTTTCCATCTTTAAATACTCCTTTATGCTCAAGTTCTCCAGCCTTATTATATTGTTCAAAGGGCCCATCCATAACTCCATTAATATAGGAACATTTGACATTCATCACACCATCTTCCCAAAACTGAATAAAGTCGCCATGTTTTTTCCCATTTAAATAAGTTCCTCTTTGAAATAATTTTCCATTCTCATAATATTCCTCAAATCTATCATTTAACTTACCTTCTATATTATAATCTTTATTTAACATAATTCTATTTTTACGATTTGTATATTAATCAAAAAATAAAAAATAATTAATCAAATCTATTTTTATATTTTTTAAAAAGCTCGGATCTTAAACAATTTCACCATTTTTGAACACACCTTTATATTCTAATTGACCATCTTCAAGGTATTGTTCAAAGGGTCCTTCTTCTACTCCATCTTTAAAAGTACATTTTAAACTAATATTTCCATTATCAAAAAACTGGATAAAATCACCATCTTTTTTCCCATTTTTAAATGTTCCTTTTTGATAGCATTTCCCATTCTCATAGTATTGCTCAAAACGATCATTAATTTTTCCCTGTAGGTTATAATCTTTGTAACTCATAATTTTAAAAGTTTGGTTAATTAAAATACTCTTTTATCAAAGATATAAAATTCTTAATAAAATATAATTGTAATTTTCCAATAAAATAAGAACCCGTTTAAAACTGAAATTTGTTACAAGGGTTCTAAGATTTCACTAAAATCCGATCTATTTTTATAATCTGGATCGTATTGAACATAAGAAATTTTTCCATTCTTATCAAGAATATAAGTTGCCGGAACTGGTAAAACATTGTTATTATTTACATTATAATCGGCTACTTTTTTTGTGACAAATCCGTAATAATTTGGCACATTTTCTTTGTTTACTTCAAATGCAACTTTATAATCATTCATAATTTTATTATCAACATCATGAATAATTGAAAAATTTGTTTTCCATTTTTCTTCCGTTTCTTTTATTTTTTCTACAGATTCTGGAGTTACAACCATAACAAAAACACCTTTTTCTTTAAATTCATTCAAATGTTCTTGTAAAGAACCTAAGTGTTTTTTACAATGTGGGCACCAATTACCTCGATAAAAAACCATCAAAATTTTATTGTTTTTTAAGATATCTGTAGAATTAATAATTTTACCATTTTGATCCACACCAGTAATTTCAGGAGCTATATCTCCAACTTCTAAATGTTCCTTATTTANTTGAGATGACACACTGTACGCACTAAACAAAAGTGCAAGGAATAATATTTGTTTCATTATTTTTAATTTTAAATTTGAAAAGTTAGTCGGTTATTTAAGGTTAAATTACAACCATTGTATAGAATAACAAAAACCTTATTTAAAAGTATATTTTAATACAATAAGAACATTGCTTTTTGGCATAGGTACCAAATTTGTTTCTGTATATTCTGTATTGAAAATATTATTAAAAACTCCTGACATTTCCAGATTGTTATACATTGCTGTTAGTTTAAAATCAACAATATTATAGCTAGTACCATCAGGTCTTTCCACAAATCTAAAAGCTAGATTTTGTTTTAGATATTTAAAAAATTGTGAGTCTAAATTAACAGTTACCTGATGTTTGATAGAGTTTAACGAATATCTAGAAAAAGGAATATCTTGCTTTTTAATATCATCTTCTAAAAAAGTATAACCCATGTTTAATTTTTGAGTATAATTAAACCATCTGAATTTATAATTTATTTCTGTTTCAAAACCTTTAGTTGTTACTTCTGCTAAGTTTTCTGCTTTCCATTTATCATCTTCATACACTTTAACATAATCTATCAAATCCCTTGCGTCTCTATAAAACAAAGCCATATTAGCAGTCCAATTATTTGATGTAAATTTAAGTCCCAATTCCTCTGCCAAAGCCTTTTCTGGAATTAGATCTGCATTTCCCACTGTTGTCGGACTACTATAATACAAATCCGTATAGGTAGGAATTCTATATGTATATCCAAGATTACCATACAATTTAACTTGATTATTTATGCTATAACCCAAATCAATTCCAGGAAATGCTTGAAAATCAAAATCAGAATAATACGTTAAAGCTACACCTGGTGTAATATCAACTTTATCATTAAACATTTGAAATCTATGCTCTAGAAAGCCTGTAACCATGGTTCGATTATGATCGCCAAGATTATTACTAACAATATAAACTCTTGCAATATCTAACCCAAAACCAGTCACACCGAGCTTAGAATTATTAGAAGCATCAATTGCAGTACCAACTTTATTCGTAATATGAAGATTTCTATAAATTTCTGGTTGATCTCTTACGAACTCATACATATCTTGTCCTCTTTTCCAATAAATTTTTGGCTTAAATTGGAAGTTAGATTCGTGAAAACTTGATGAAACTCCAACCAAACTAGATTGAGTTTCTTCATATTGATCTATAAATTGTGGGCTAGCATAAAATCCATTTGCTCCAAATTTTCTATCCATAAAAGTAGCAATAACATCAATAGGCGTATGAGTTGTATTGAACTTACTTTTTAAAAATATATTCTTATTATTAAAATCTGTATTATGTCGATATCCATCCGATGTATTTCTAGAAACATGAATTTGATGAGAAGAATTTTTAAATTTTAAACTCCCTGTTAAACCCATTGTATTGGTATGAAAAGACCCATAACCTATTTGGCCTTTTAGTTGAGTTGTAACATCTTTTTTTGTAACAATATTAATTGCACCTGTAAATGCATTTTGTCCAAAAACACGAGCAGCTGGACCTTTAATAATTTCAATTCTTTCTATATTTTCAATAGGGATCATCATATTCATTGTATGATGTCCCGATTGAGGGTTCTCAGTTTTTATTCCATCTATTAAAACTAAGGTTTGATCAAAACTACCTCCACGAATATAAAGATCTGACTGCATACCGTCAACACCTCTTTTTCTAATGTCTATACCCGTAAATTGCTGTAATAAATCTGCTACATTATCGGCAGTAGAATTTTGAATATCCTCATTTGAAATTACAGTTATTGTTCTGAATTCTCATTAAAGGGTAGATCTATTCTACTAGAAGTAATAGTAATTTCATTCAGAGCCTCGGTTTTTTCATT
>JGI24024J18818_10000227_pt1 | contig 19355 bp, 21 predicted proteins | sample Cruoilmetagenom2_FD_18818 | JGI IMG/M metagenome (IMG submission 18818) | reverse complement strand
AATAATTTTCAATCGATTAGCTTTCAATGTACGCAATATGACCTTAACCTTATGCGATTTTACTAAAGTTCTGATTTTTGATAATTCAGTTTTAGTAAAAAATGTGGTATCAACATACCTAAAGTTTTCAAATTCGGTGAGACCAGGATTAATTTCTGGAATTGGAATTTCCTCTTCATAGAATAATGACGATATCTGATTTGACAAGGCCGATGTTTTCCAATAAGGGTTTTCCGAATAGGATTCTATTTCCTTAGCAATTTTTAATTGTTTAAAATCGTCGTGATTCAACTTGATTTCTGAAGCAATACGCCTAGTTTGAAAATTAGACGTTTCGGAATTATCAATGCCTTGGTCGACATATAATAAAATATAAGGTAACTTATGGTCAGGTATGCTATCTGGAGTGTTCAATAGGGATTCGATAAGAGTGACACTATTTTTAACGATTTCCACATTGGCAGCCATATTTTGAAATTCTAAATCGATATTGTTATAGGCTTGTTCTATGGATAAATCGAATATATCTTTTTGTTTTCTAAGTTCATTCCAATTATTAATTTGTAGTGCAATCAGAATTCCAGCAACAACAAGTATAATTTCTCCTAAAGCATATTTGAGATACTTTCCAGTTTTGCCTTCTGAAAGTAAATTTTGTCTAATTTTTCTAAAGAATTTTATCATTGGTTTAGAGGTTGGTCATAATGAAGGCTAACAATTGTATAAACGTATTGCGTTTATATCCATTATGCAAGTTATGGTGTTTTTTTTAAAAATCCCAATGAGATATGTGTCTTATTTATATCGAATAGTACCATTATGGGTGTGCAATTAGACAGTCTTACTACTAGTATAGCCTTATAATACTTGAATACGTATACGATAGGCACTTGTTTATTAATAATTAACTTATTAAATATATGAATAAGTAAACATTAAAACAAACTAAATGTAAAACTAACCGTTTCTTAACCGTTAAAAACGACTAGCACTGTTTTCACTATTTTGAACACTTTAAAAGTAGAAATAATTTTTAAAAATGTAAATTGTTAAAAAATAAAAGATGGATTCTATTTTATCAAGAGATATAAATAAATCAAATAATATTTACTTCAATTTCTAGTTCTATATTAAATTGATTTTTAACGGATTTAAGTATTCTTTTGGCTAAATCATTCATTTCTTCACCTGTAGCATTTCCATAGTTTACCAAAACCAAAGCTTGATTTTTATGCACACCTGCATCACCAAATCGCTTGCCTTTATAACCACATTTTTCTACCAGCCAACCAGCTGGCACTTTTACCAAGGATTCCGTAATAGGGTAGTGCGGTATTTTAGGATATTCTTTTTCTAATTGCTTGAAATGATTTACCGAGATTATAGGGTTTTTAAAAAAACTACCACTATTTCCAATTTTTTTTGGATCGGGTAATTTACTTTGTCTTATTGCAATTACCGCGTTAGAGACATCTTTGATGCTTGGGTTTTGAATAGTGTTTTTTTCTAACTCGGTTTGAATGGCACCATAAGAAGTGTTTAATTGGTGATTATTTTTTGCTAACTTAAATGTTACATTGATGATGATGTATTTACCTTTAAAAATATTTTTAAAAACAGATTCTCTGTATCCAAAATTACATGCTTCTTTTTGAAAGGTTATTATTTTTCCTGTTGCAATTTCTAAAGCTTCTAATTCAAAAAAGGCATCTTTAATTTCAACACCATAAGCGCCAATATTTTGCATTGGTGACGTGCCAACATTTCCAGGTATGAGTGATAAATTTTCTAATCCACCAAGATTATTTTCAATACACCATAACACAAATTCATGCCAATTTTCACCTGCCTGTGCTTTAACAATGGCTTCATTTTGATTTATAGATTCAAAAACTTCTTTTCCTTTTAAGTTTAAGTGAATAACAGGTTTACTAATATTTTTTGTTAGTAAAATATTGCTCCCTCCGCTAAGGATAAAAACATCTTTATTTTTCGATATAATATTTTGAAGTTGTTCTAAAGTAGTAACCGAAACAAAACTTTTGGCATACGATTCTATGCCAAAAGTATTATAAGGTTTTAGTGATATGTTTTTTTGAAACATTAACTGTTGTATTGCTCTAATGCAAGTTTAAGAATTTCAACCGAACGAATCAAACTTTCTTTATTTAAAACATAAGCAATTCGAATTTGATTTTTACCAGATCCCGGTGTTGAATAAAAACCACTGGCAGGAGCTACCATAACCGTTTCATTATTGTTTTCAAACTTTTCAAGCATCCATTGTGCAAAGTCATCGGCATCAGCCACAGGCAATTCGGCAATACAATAAAAAGCACCCTTAGGTGTAGACACTTTTACATTAGGAATTTTATTTAACTCAGCAATCAAAATATCGCGTCTTGCTACATACTCTATTATTACTTCGTCAAAATAACTTTGTGGCGTATCTAAGGCAGCTTCACTTGCTAGTAATGCATAGGTAGGTGAACTTAATCGAGCTTGTGCAAATTTTAAAACGGTTTGAATTAGCGATTTATTTTTAGATACGACACAACCAATTCTTGCGCCACACATGCTATAACGTTTTGAAACGGAATCGACCATAATAGCATGTTGATCTAAATCATCTAAACTCATAACAGAATTATGCGTATTTCCGTCATAAACAAATTCGCGATAAACTTCATCGGCAATTAAAAATAAATCATATTTTAAAACTAACGCTTTAAGTTTTTCAATTTCATCTTTCGAGTATAGGTACCCTGTTGGGTTACCCGGATTACATATTAAAATTGCCTTCGTTTTTGAAGTGATTAATTTTTCAAACTCTTCAATGGCAGGTAAGGCAAAACCATTATCAATAGTCGAAACAATTGGAACTACTTTGGTGTTGTTCGCTGTTGAAAAACCATTGTAATTTGCGTAAAATGGTTCGGGAATGATTATTTCATCGCCGGCATCGGTTATACTACCTATGGTAAACGATAAGGCTTCTGATCCGCCAGTTGTTACAATAATATCATTAGCATCAACATGAATACTATTCTTTTTATAATAGGCCGCTAATTTTATACGATACTCTTCAGACCCTTCACTACGTGCATAAGCCAATACTTCAATGTTGTTATTTTTAACAGCATCTAAAGCAATTTGGGGTGTTTTAATATCTGGTTGACCAATATTTAGTTGATATATTTTAGTTCCTCTTTTTTTTGCATCTTCTGCAAAAGGAACTAGTTTTCTTATAGGAGACTGAGGCATATGAAGCCCTTTTTTAGAAATTTTAGGCATGGTGATTTATTTGAATAATTTGTCGTACAAAATTGCAAAATAAAATCCATAATAATTAAATATAGAGTTCATTTTTTTTTAGTTAGTTCAAATTTTAGAAAAATAATGATTACCTTTATATTACAATTAATATAAACCAAAAATCATTTAATTATGTCGAATGAATCAAATTTTTTTGCAGGATTAATTATAGGGGCAGTTGCAGGAGCAGTTGCTGGTATATTAGCTGCACCAGCTTCTGGTCAAGATACCAGAGATAAAATTGCCGGACAAGCTTCAAATTTAAAAGGAGATCTAGAAACTAAGTTTAACGATATTGCTGATAAAATTAGTAATTTAGAGAAAGGATCTGCCGATGAGTTTAAAAGCAAATTTTACGATGTTAAAGGTAAACTTAAAAAACAATACGCTAGCGTATCCTCTAAGATTGAAGATCTTGAAAGTGAATTAAAATCTAAGTATAAAGATTTAGAAAAAGAAGCTAAAGCAATGGAAGCTGAAGTTAAAAATGCCTAATTATTTTTAAATAGTAATTATGGTTGATTTACTTAAAGAATATATTGAAAACAGGCTACAACTTATTAAATTAGAACTAGTTAGTGTTTTGGCAAACTTAACAGCTGGCCTGATTAGTTCTTTTTTGATTTTGTTGATGAGCTTAGGTATTTTATTCATGTTTAGTATTGCACTGGCTTATTGGATAGGTCAATATTATGATAATATTGCCCTAGGTTTTGGTATTCTAGGTGGAATATATTTATTGATTTTTATTCTTTATTTCGTTTTTATAAAGAATTCAATTGATACTAAAGTGAAAGATAAAATTGTAAGAGCTGCTTTGGCGGCCGAAGAAGAGTTACTTGATAATTAATACTTATTTTAGATTATGGCAGGATACGAATATAATATTGAAAATTTTGAAGATTTAAAATTTGCAAGACAACAAATTAAACAAGATTTAAAAAAGCAGGAGGCGTCTTTTAAGGAAAATCCTTTAGTAAAGATATCTTCATCCTTATATGGTGGAGGTAATTCAAATTCTGATAAGAGTTCTTTGTTTAACAGTTTATCTAATAAAAATAGGCGTTCGGGATCTAATATGTTAAAAACAGTATTGCTTGCAAATAGGTCAACCCGTAAATATTTTATTGCTTATACCATTGCCAAAGAAATGATTCCATTTACTCTTGGTAAAATAAACGGTTTGTTTAATAAGTAATTTAAATATTCTTTTGAATAAAAAATGCATTTCTATTGTTAATAGGAATGCATTTTTTTTGGATATTATTTTAAATTGAGTTAAAATTTTAAATCAAAAGCTAAAGTTTTCTTAAAAATTATTTTTCTATTTAATTTAACACTAAATTGATATGATGTTATTGAAATACTTATGATTTTAAAGAAAATTTGTTTTTTATTTCTTCTAATTACATATCCTATAATTGCCCAAAATGACTTTTATATTGTTGGCAAGAATAAAGAAAGTGTTACCATTCCTTTCAAATTAGTTAATAATTTAATTGTTATTGACGCCGAGGTAAACGGAAAAAAATTATCCTTTTTATTAGATACGGGTATTGAAAAAACCATATTATTTAATTTGAAATTTTCAGATTCACTAACGATGAATAATGTAGATAAAATTCAATTAAGAGGTTTAGGTGATGGCGAACCTATGAATGCGTTGGTATCGAAAAAGAATTTAATTCGATTGAAAGATGTTATCAACCCAAATCATACCATGTATATTATTATTGACAATCTATTTGATCTGTCGGCAAAAATGGGGATTGACATAAATGGGATTATCGGTGGAGATCTTTTTAAAAATTTTATAGTCAGGATAAATTACTCGTCGAAAAAAATAACATTTTACGATCCAAAGAAATTCAAATATAAAAAGTGTGATAAATGCATCACATTACCATTAGATTTTTACAGTAATAAGCCATTTATTAATGTTTTTGTTGAAAATTATTTAGGAGAAGAATTTGAAGTAAAACTATTAATAGATTCTGGGGGAGGAGATGCATTGTGGCTTTTTAAAAATTCACATCCTAAGATATTGATTGGTGAAAATAGCTATATAGATTTTTTAGGTAGAGGTTTAAATGGTGATATTCATGGAAAACGTAGTAAAATAAGTAAATTAAAAATTGGTGATTTCACTTTTGAAAATGCTCCTGTTTCTTACCCCGATTCGACAGCTATTCTCACTACACAATTAAATAAAGAACGAAATGGTACATTGGGAGCTGAAATATTGAAAAGGTTTAATATTTATTATGACTACCCGGGAAGGAAAATAACATTAAAGAAAAATGGTTTTTTTAATGATTCATTTTTATATAATAAAAGTGGAATTGAAATTGTTTATGGAGGTGAAATGCTTGTTAAAGAAAAAAAATCGAGATTTTCAGAAAATAATTCATACGAAAGAAATTCTATAACAGAAATTATTTACAGTTATGGATTAGCATATAAACCTAGTTATCAAATTTCATTTATTAGAGACGATTCACCCGCTAAACTTGCAGGATTAATGGTAGATGATATCATATTAGAAATTAATGGAAAACCAGCGTATAACAAAAAAATGGAAGAAATAATTCAAATTTTATCTCAAAAAGAAAACAAAAAAATAAAACTATTAGTCGATAGAGATGGCAAGCATCTTAAATATTCTTTTTATTTAAAAAGTATGTTTTAACTAAAAGAATTTTTATAATTTCAAGAAATATTAATATTCAATCTTATTTTTTTCAGAAACAATACTTTTTTTCTTTTGTAACTCATCTGATTTAGCTTCCAAAACTCTACCTTTTACTCTAACTACCTTAGTATTTTCAAATGCATTTGAAGTTATAGTTACAGTTTTTGCAAAAGGCCCAACTCTATTTGTTGCATACTTTACTTTTATTTCACCACTTTCGCCTGGCATAATTGGTTCTTCAGGTTTTGTTGGAACGGTACAGCCGCAACTTCCTTTTACAGTTGTGATTATAAGTGGTGATTTTCCAATATTTTTAAATTTAAAAACACGATTACCATCGGAATTTTTAGCGATTTCACCATAATCAATTACTTCATTTTCAAATTCAAATACCGGTCCGGTAAAATCTGCTTTGATATCTTCTTTAGTTTGTGCATTAATTGTTAAGGAAACCAATCCTACAAATAATAATAATATTGATTTTTTCATGATTTAAATTTTCGTAAAATTAATACTTTTCCAATAAAATAGTAACTTAAATCAAAGTAAATTATTGTAATTTCGCAAATTATTTCACAAAAACAGTATCAAATGAGTATCCCAACCAAATATAATGCTTCAAAAGTTGAAGATAAATGGTATCAATATTGGATGGATAATAATTACTTTTATTCAATCCCAGATGAAAGAGAATCGTATTCTATTGTAATACCACCACCAAATGTTACTGGTGTATTACATATGGGGCATATGTTGAATAATACCATTCAAGATGTCTTAATTCGTCGTGCAAGAATGTTGGGTTATAATGCTTGTTGGGTGCCCGGTACTGACCATGCTTCTATAGCTACTGAAGCAAAAGTTGTTGCAAAATTAAAGGAAGAAGGGATTGATAAATTAGATCTTACCAGAGATGAGTTTTTAAAACATGCTTGGGACTGGACGCATAAACACGGTGGAATAATTTTAGAACAATTAAAAAAATTGGGAGCTTCTTGCGATTGGAAACGCACAAAATTTACCATGGATGATGATTTATCAGAATCTGTAACCAAGGTTTTTATTGATTTATATAATAAAGGATTGATTTATCGTGGTTATAGGATGGTAAATTGGGATCCAGAAGCAAAAACTACAGTTTCTGACGAAGAGGTAATTCATATTGAAAAAAATGGTAAGCTGTATTATTTACGTTATCAAATTGAAGGTGAAAATAATTTTGTGACTATAGCAACAACAAGACCTGAAACTATTTTAGGAGACACAGCAGTTTGTATCAACCCTAATGATGAAAGGTTTAGTCAATTAAAAGGTAAAAAAGTTATTGTACCAATTGCCAATCGTGTTATTCCGATTATTGAAGATGATTATGTGGATATGGAATTTGGCACAGGTTGTTTAAAAATTACACCAGCTCACGATCCAAATGATAAAACAATTGGAGAAAAGCATGAGTTAGAAGTGTTGGATATTTTTAATGATGATGCTACACTTAATTCACTTGGATTACATTATCAAGGCAAAGATAGATTTGTTGTTCGAAAAGAAATTGTTGAAGAACTAAGCCAATTAGACTCTCTTGTAAAAGTTGAAGATTATATAAATAAAGTTGGTACGTCAGAAAGAACTGGAGCAATAATTGAACCTAAGGTTTCAATTCAATGGTTTTTAAAAATGAAAGACCTTGCTGAACCTGCTTTGAAGGCAGTAATGGAAGATGAGGTAAAATTGGTTCCAAATAAGTTTAAAAATACATATCGCCATTGGATGGAGAATGTACGTGATTGGAATATTTCAAGACAATTGTGGTGGGGCCATCGTATTCCAGCTTTTTATTATGGCGATAGTCCTAATGATTTTGTAGTAGCTGCAACTATAGAAGAAGCTGTTATTCTTGCTAAAGAAAAAACAGGCAAAGACTATTCGATTAACGATTTAAAACAAGATGAAGATGCTTTAGATACATGGTTTTCCTCTTGGTTATGGCCAATATCTGTTTTTGATGGAATTCGTAATCCGGAAAATGAAGAAATTAATTATTATTATCCAACTCGTGATTTGGTTACGGCACCAGAAATTATATTTTTCTGGGTAGCTCGTATGATTATTGCCGGATACGAATATAGAGGAGAAAAGCCATTTTCTAATGTTTACCTTACCGGAATAGTAAGAGACAAGCAAGGTCGAAAAATGTCAAAATCTTTAGGAAACTCTCCAGATCCTATTGAATTAATGGAAAAATATGGCGCAGATGGAGTGAGAGTAGGGATGTTGTTAACCTCACCGGCAGGAAATGATTTGCCTTTTGATGAAGAACTTTGTGAACAAGGACGTAATTTTTCAAATAAAATTTGGAATGCATTTCGTTTGGTAAAAGGGTGGGAAATTTCAACAGATATTAATCAACCGGAATCTGCGAAACAGGCAATTAAATGGTTTGATGCAAAATTGGAAAAGGTACTTATTGATTTAGAAAAGTCATTTAAAGGATATCGAATTTCAGAGGCGTTAATGACAACCTATAAATTTATTTGGGATGACTTTTCATCATGGTATTTAGAAATGGTTAAACCAGCATATCAAAGTCCGATTGATGTAAAAACTTACGAACAAACAATATCTAATTTTGAGCAAATTTTAAAGATATTGCACCCGTTTATGCCTTTTATTTCAGAAGAAATATGGCAATTGATTAATGAAAGACAAGTTGATGAGGCATTAATAATAACCAAATGGCCCACTATAAAAAGTAAAGATAAAAATTTAATAAAACAGTTTGAATTCGCATCCAACGTTATATCTGGAATTAGAACAATTAGAAAAGATAAAAACATTCCAAACAAAGACAGCATTGAGCTTTATATTTTAAATAATGAAAAATCAAATGTTGATTTTGATGTAATTATCAAAAAACTAGGAAATGTTTCTACATTAGAATATGTAAGCGAAAAACAAGAAGGAGCACTTTCTTTTAGAGTAAAGTCTAATGAATATTTTATTCCATTAGGTGATAGTATCAATATTGAGGATGAAATTGTAAAATTGGAAACAGAATTAAAGTATGCTAAAGGATTTTTAAATTCAGTTCAGAAAAAGTTGAGCAACGAACGTTTTGTTAATAATGCACCAGAGCAAGTAATAGCTATTGAACGTAAAAAAGAAGCAGACGCTATTGCAAAAATTTCAATGCTTGAAAAAAGTTTAAAAAGTTTGAAGTAGGTTCTATTTTGTAGTGTTACCTTTTAAAAAATCTGTAAAAACCTGGTCAACGGGCTCCCATAGTTCTATTTTGTTTCCTTCAGGATCCATAATATGTACAAATTTTCCGTAGTCAAAGGTTTCAATTTCATCGAGTATAGTAACTCCATTTTTTTTCAGTTGAGCTACAAGAGGTTCTAAATTATCAACTCGATAATTTATCATAAATTCTTTTTTTGAAGGCTCAAAGTATTTGGTATCTTTTTCAAAAGGACTCCATTGTAGGTAATTTACTTCATCTGGATTATTAGCATTTCTAAATTCAAAAGGAGACCCATATGCATCAATGGTAAGACCAAGATTTTGATGATACCATTTTTTTATATGCTTAGGGTCATTACTTTTAAAGAAAATGCCACCAATACCAGTTACTTTTTTCAATTGGTTGTAGTTTTTACAAGTATAGATATATCAACTTCGCTCCATGTTTTGCTTATACCATCTGCTGCTTTATGCTTATCAAGGCATACTTCATTCAATGCAGCAATTGCTAATTGAGCTTGCCAATTATCAAGTTCAATAGTCGTGTTTATTTTAATATCATTTCCCTGAACCTCGTACATTACTGGAACTTTTTTAGTGAATCCGTTCATAGTTACTGAAGCATTTCCTTTTCCGTTATTCTCGAGATTAATTGTTCCTTTAATTTGATCTGTATCCTTCATAGTTCCGAATAAGAACGTTGTTAATTTATAATCTCTAATTGAATCGTTACTAAAAATACTATTTACCGGTATTTTAAATTCAATATTTTTTAATAACTCTACCGGATTAGCGGCTGTAGAGCTTTTTGAAATTTCAACTTTATTAAAAACACCTTTTACAGGAATTTTTTCTGTTGTTTTATATGCGGTCCAGTTTATTACCGTATTCTTTGTATCAATAATGTAATTTACTGCTTCTTCTTTTTTATCAACAACTTCTTTTTTTTCATTAGTACAAGATAAAGTGCTTAGTGCTATTAGTAGTGCAAAAAATAAAATGGTATTTTTTTTCATTCGTAAATTATTTAATTTTTTTGTTTGTAAATTCTTCTACCAAATCAATATATTTTTGTTTGGCTTCATCTATTGTAATATCATTTAGTTGAAAGAAAGCATTCAACTTGAAGGCATTTCTTATTTCATTATTGCCTGATGGGATATACAAAGAACTATCACTAGTCGCATGTTTGTAATAAGCATAAAATTTCAGCATAACATCGGGCGGAAGTTTTTTGGTCATACCTGATGCAATTTCGAAAGCTTTTTTAAATTTTCTATCTAAATCAGTCATTAAAATTTAGCAATAATTGTTTCTCCTCCTTTAGTTTTTTGATTGATATTTACTTCAACGTTCATATCCAAAGGTACAAAAATATCTATTCTAGAGCCAAATTTGATAAAACCGGCATCGGTACCTTGAGTTACATTTTGATCAACTTTTGCATAATTTACTATTCTACGAGCAACTGCCCTGCAATTTGACGGTACAAAATATTTCCAGCAATTTTATTCTCAATGACAATAGTTGTTCGTTCATTTTCCTCTGAAGATTTTGGATGCCATGCAACTAAGTATTTTCCTGGGTGGTATTTACTATACAACACTTTTCCACTAAGTGGATATCGGGTTACATGAACATTTAAAGGCGACATGAATATTGATATTTGTCTCCTTTTATCTTTAAAATATTCATTTTCCATTACTTCTTCAACAACTACAACTTTACCATCAGCAGGAGCTATAATACAATTATCATCAACTATTGTGTTTCTTTTTGGGTTTCTAAAAAATTGAAGTATTAAAATAAATAGTACCAACAAGGTTATCATTAAAAATTTTTGAATCCAAAAATTTGAAATATAATGATCAAGCAAAAAAATAGATACAACTAAAATTAATGCAGAAAATAAAATTATTTTATAGCCTTCTTTATGAAACATTATGTTGTTAAAAATAAATAAATATATATAAAAGGTATGGCAAATATAATACTATCTAATCTATCTAAAAAGCCTCCATGACCAGGAATTAAATTACTGCTGTCTTTAATGCCAGCTTGACGTTTAAACATAGATTCCACCAAATCACCTAAAACTCCAAAAACACTAACAATTATAGCAATAGCGAACCATTGAATAGGTTGAATGCTTAAACAATATTTTGAAATTATAAATCCAAAAATAAAAGTAAAAATAAAACCACCTAAAAAACCTTCAACAGTTTTATTCGGTGATACTCGCTCTATTAATTTATGTTTTCCAAAGTTTTTGCCAATTAAAAAAGCAAATACATCATTGGCCCATATTAAAACAAATATGCCCAAAATAATGGACATGTCAAATTTGTTCTCGAAATTTAAAAAGGGAATCTTAATTAATAATGAAAATGGTATAATTATATAAATCAGCGATAGAAAAATTCGACCTAAATACTGTATTGCGATTTTTCTTGAAGAAACTAAGGCAGTTATAAAAGTAAAATAAATTACTATGGTAAAAACAGAAACACTTAGTTTTTCAAATAAATCATCTTCAAATACAATAAGGTTGTTGTTAGAAATTATGGATATTGAATAGGCAGTAATCGCTAAAATATAAGGATATATACTTTTTAATTCAATTAATTTTAAAAATTCATAAAGACTAATTAGTAGAAAAATAAAAAAAAGAGTATAAAAATATATTGGCCCTAAAAGTGATGAGGAAACAATTAATAATACATATAATAATCCGAAAATTACGCGTTTGGTAAAATTATTCATGAAATTATAAGTCTTCTAATAAAAGCAAATATAGGGTTTTAGAATTAGTATTACCATAACTCATAAAATCATCTTCTGTTTTATTAGGAATGTAATCTTTAACCGAACTTATTATGGTTGGAGAGTTTTTTTCTGATCTATTTCTAATTCCTGAAATTCCATCTCGAGTGTCTTTTGAAATCTGACTCGTTTTTGCAAATACGATTAAATTTTTGGGTAATTCTTTTAATTTTTTATCACGTAATTGTTTTGATGAAAACATAATACTACCATCATTAGATATTAATGCTTCACTTTTTGTAAAAAATGGTAAATTAGAGATCATTTTTTCAGTTTTAGCACTTTTAATTTTAGATAAAAATTCTTGTAAGTACGTATCAAAACAAATAACATTATTCCATTGATTTTCTTGTAGTATTTGAACTAAATTGGTTTCAACCTCTTCTATATCCGAGCAGTATAGAAATTTACCTCCCTTATGAATGAATTTTTTAACAAATTTTTCATCAATTGACATACCGTCAAAAGATTCATTTTTATCCTCATCTACATCTTTATTAAGTGAGGGCTTTATTTTACTTTCATAAAATTTTTTCAAGAAATTCATAAGTAACAATGTAATTGTTCAAATTTACAAAAAAACTCTCTGTTTATTTTGAAGATTCTTTAGAATCTACTTTATCACTAGGTTTTTCTTCTTCAGAATCTTTTTTAACAGCTTCTTTCTTGTTTAATTCCTTGATTTCTTCTACGGTTAATTCTTTTTTAAATGGTCTTTTACCAAATATGGATTCCAAATCTTTTTCAAAAATAACTTCTTTCTCAATTAAAATTTCAGCCAGTTCAATCAATTCTTTCTTATGTTTCTTTAAAATGCTAATCGCTCTTTGGTATTGATTTTCAATTATTTTAGAAATTTCTTCATCAATAGTTTGAGCAGTTAATTCACTATAAGGTTTTGTGAAATTATAATCACCTTGACCACTTGAATCGTAATAGGTAATATTACCTATTTTATCATTTAAACCGTATACGCTAACTATTGCTTTGGCTTGTCGTGTTACTTTCTCTAAATCATTTAATGCACCTGTAGAAATTTTATCGAACATAACTTTTTCTGCAGCTCTACCACCAAGAGTGGCACACATTTCATCAAGCATTTGATCGGTTTCAACAATTTGTCTTTCTTCTGGTAAATACCATGCCGCACCTAATGACTTTCCACGAGGTACAATTGTAACTTTTACCAGTGGAGCAGCGTGTTCTAGCATCCAACTTACTGTTGCATGACCCGCTTCGTGGTAAGCGATAGTTTTTCTTTCTTTAGGCGTAATGATTTTATTTTTCTTTTCTAAACCACCAACTATTCTATCAACAGCATCTAAGAAATCAACATGATGAACTTTCTTTTTACTTTTTCTAGCAGCTACCAATGCAGCTTCATTACAAACATTAGCTATGTCGGCACCCGAAAAACCAGGAGTTTGTTTGGCTAAAAAGTCTAAATCAACATCATCATCCATTTTTAAAGGTTTCACATGAACTTCAAATATTTCTTTACGTTCATTTCTATCAGGGAGATCAACATATATTTGACGATCAAATCTACCTGCACGTACTAATGCTTTGTCAAGTACATCAGCACGGTTGGTTGCTGCTATTACTATTACATTGGTGTCTGTTCCAAAACCATCCATTTCGGTAAGTAATTGATTTAGCGTATTTTCTCTTTCATCGTTCCCTCCGGTAATATTATTTTTTCCTCTTGCTCTTCCAATGGCATCTATTTCATCAATAAATATTATCGATGGTGATTTTGCTGCAGCTTGCTTAAAAAGATCTCGAACTCTTGAGGCACCTACACCAACAAACATTTCAACAAAATCTGAACCAGAAAGTGAGAAAAATGGTACGTCGGCTTCACCTGCCACAGCTTTTGCAAGTAAAGTTTTACCTGTTCCAGGTGGTCCCACCAGAATAGCTCCTTTAGGAATTTTACCACCAAGAGAAGTGTATTTATCTGGATTTTTCAAAAAGTCTACAATTTCTTGAACCTCTTCTTTAGCACCTTCTAACCCAGCAACATCCTTAAATGTCGTTTTAACTTTAGTATTTTGATCAAATAACTTAGCTTTTGATTTTCCAATATTGAAAATTTGGCCACCAGGACCTCCGCCTCCACCAGAACCAGACATTCTTCGCATAAAAAATATCCAAAGACCGATTATAAAAATAAAAGGTAACCATACTAAAAAGGAGTCCATAAAACTCGTTCTAGTTGTCGTATCTATATCAAAATCTAAATCGTTTTCTTTCTTTGAATTATTTAGATCGTTTTCAAAGTTTTGTAAATCACCAAAATCATAGATATATGTTGGAGAACCTGAATTTAAAAATGATGGGTTTTGTTTTTGTTTATACTTCTCTTTACTAGAAGCCTCAGGTTTAATTGTAAGTTGAGCTATATCACTATTAATAATGAGTATTTTTTCAATATCATTATCTTTTAAAATAGTTTTAAACTCATTCTGAGATAGTTTATTACTAGTTAGTTCTGTGCTATTTAAAAATTGGTATCCAATTAGCAATGCGAAAATAATACCGTAAATCCAATAAAAATTAAATTTAAAATTGAATTGTTTAAAAGGGTTATTATCGTTATTATTTTTGTCTTTATTATTTGTTTCTTTACTCATATTTGGTTTAATAATTAATGCTTAATAAGCATTTTTAATATTTGTAATTTTAGCATCACCCCATAATCCTTCTATATTATAGAATTCACGTACATGTTTTTGAAAAACATGAACAACCACGTTTACATAATCAAGTAAAATCCATTCGGCATTATTTTCACCTTCAACATGCCATGGTTTGTCTTTTATAGCTTTGCTAACTTTTTTTTGAATTGATCCAGAAATTGCACTTACTTGAGTATTAGAATTTCCATCACAAACAATAAAATAATCACATACAGTATTTTCAATTTCTCTTAAGTCAAGTATAGAAATGTTTTCTCCTTTAACATCTTCAATTCCTTTGACAATTTCTGTAATCAAAAGATCAGAATTCACTATTTTTTTAGTCATTAATTTTATTAAAAATTTCTTGCAAATGTATCACATTTTTATCACTTAAATTACTCCTAATTTGCAATATTATAAATCATATATTTGATAAATAAAATAAATTTACTTTAATTTATCCATGTGAAAATAGTCAAACTTAATGCCATAAATTCAACCAATACTTATTTAAAGCAATTGGCAAAAGATGTTGAGATAGGTAATTGGACCATTGTGACTGCTGAGAGTCAAACTCAGGGGCGAGGTCAAGTGGATACTAAATGGGAATCTGAACATAGTAAAAATCTGTTATGCAGCTTATTAATTAATTTTGATGATTTAGAAATTGATAATCAGTTTTATTTGAATTGTGCTATTTCATTAGGAATTTATAATACTTTAAAGAGATACGAATTGCCTGAATTAAAAATAAAATGGCCGAACGACATAATGTCAGACAATAAAAAATTAGGAGGGATTCTAATTGAAAATTCATTAAAAAATAAGAAAATCTATAGATCTATAGTAGGAATTGGACTTAATATTAATCAAGAAATATTTCCAGAATATTTACCTAATGCGACATCTTTAAAGAAAATATTTAAATCAAATTTTGATCGGAATACTATTTTAGATGAATTAATTGTTTCCATCAAAAAACAAATAGAATTACTGAATCAAAATAAATTTGAATTATTGCATAAAAACTATGATGAGGCTCTATACAAAATACATGTTTCTCATATTTTTGAAAGTAAGAATCAAAAGTTTTTAGGAGAAATTATTGGTGTAAATAAAAAGGGCGAACTAAAGGTGCTAATAGATAATAACTCTCTTAGAACATTTGCATTTAAAGAGATAAAATTTATAAATTAAACCTATTTTGTTTGTAGATTATCTGATAATGTGTTGATAAATTTCTGAATAGGACTTTTAATCATCATGGCAACCATAGGGTTGAATTTACCATCAAATACTAATTGAACATCACTAGATGATTCTGAATTATCTTCGATATCTATTTTAAGAGTAAATGGAAATTTCTCGCTTGTTGACCCTAAGATTATTTTATTTGGCGCTTCTTGTTCATCTAATTTTAAATGAATTTTAGGCATTCCTTTCAAAGTAAAATGAAAAGCTTCACTATCTGATTGAAAATCTTCAATAGTGTCAGGCATTAAAAATTCAAAATTTTTAATCTCTGAAAGATAATTGTATATTTCGTTACTTGATTTTTGAACAGTTACTTTTGGACTTTCTAAATTCATACTTATTTTTGATTTTTTAAACTTTCCATTCACTTGGATTTAAGCACCAAGTTTTTAAAGCTTCTAGATTTTTTTCATTTATATAGTTAGTGTCTAATGCTTGCTCTAATAAATTCTCATAATTACTTAATGTTGTAAGTTCAACATTAGCTTCTTTAAAGTTGTCATTAGCAATTTTAAAACCATAGTTAAAAATAGCAACCATACCCATAACATTAGCATTAGCATCTCTTAACGCTTTTACCGCATTCAAACTACTTTTACCTGTACTTATCAAATCTTCAATAACAACAATATTTTGCCCACTATCTAAAAACCCTTCAATTTGATTTTTTCTACCATGCTTTTTTGGCTCTGGTCTAACATAGATAAAAGGTATTCCTAAATCTTGAGCAACCAAAGCGCCTATGGCAATTGCACCTGTTGCAACTCCAGCAATAACGTTTGGTGTACCATATTTTTCAGAAATTATTTTCGACAAATTCTCTCTAATATAATTTCTAATCATTACATAAGATAAAGTAGTTCTATTGTCACAATAAATTGGAGATGACCAGCCAGAAGCCCAAGTAAAAGGTTCTTCTGGTTGTAATTTAATTGCTTTTATCGATAATAGCAATTCAGCTGTTTTTTTTGCCGTATTTTTGTCGAAAATCATAGTGCAAATGTATACAATTTTTAAGAACGACAATATAATATTTTTGACGGATGAATTAAAATTTGAGAAGAAGTCAAATTTTTATTTTTGGAAAAATTTTGATATAAAAAATCACTTGATTAAATGTAATGAAAATACTTCTCATATTGTTTTTTTATACCATCCAAATTTAGACCTTCTCTTAAAAGAATTTGAAAATAGTTTTGTAAAGATAGAAGCTGCAGGTGGTATAGTACAGAATTCAAAAAATGAACTTTTATTTATTTTTAGAAATAATAAATGGGATTTACCAAAAGGAAAAGTTGAAAAAGGTGAAACAATTCCGGAAACGGCCGTGCGAGAAGTGCAAGAAGAATGCGGTATTAATAATATTGAATTGAAACATTTTATAACAAAAACTTTTCATATTTATAAGGTAGGTGAAAAAGAAATTTTAAAACTAACTCATTGGTATAGTATGTTTAGTGATGAAATTAATTTAAAACCCCAAACGGAAGAAGGAATAACAAATGTGGTATGGAAAGGTCATCAAGAAATTAAAGATGCCATGGAAAATACCTACCCAAATATTAAGTTATTGGTTGAAAAATAAAGAAATTAAAATTAAATCGTATTTTTGCCGACTTCTAAAAAAATCAACTAATTATGACTGAATTTATTTCGAAAAGATTACCTAATGTAAAAAATGATATCTTATCTGGTATTACCGTTGCATTGGCTTTAGTGCCAGAAGCAGTGGCATTTGCATTTGTAGCAGGTGTTGACCCGCTAGTTGGTTTATATGCAGCTTTTATGGTTGGTTTGATTACCTCAATTTTTGGTGGCCGACCAGGAATGATATCAGGTGCAACAGGTGCCTTAGCAGTAGTTATGGTTACATTAGTGTCTAGAGGTAACGCTATGGGTGAAACCGGAGAAAACCTAGGTTTATATTATTTGTTTGCAACAGTTATTTTAATGGGTGTCATTCAAGTTTTGGCGGGAGTATTAAAGCTTGGTAAGTTTGTTAGACTGATTCCTCATCCGGTAATGATGGGGTTTGTAAATGGTTTGGCAATTGTAATATTTTTATCGCAATTAGGTATGTTTAAAGAATATGTTGATGGAGAAAAAGTTTGGCTAACAGGAAATGATTTGTATTTAATGCTAGGTCTTGTAGCTCTTACCATGTTTATCATGTTAGGTTTACCAAAATTGAAGTACACAAAGAAGTTTCCAGAAGCTTTAATAGCAATTATTGTTGTATCTGCGGTAGCAATATTTTTTAATTTTGATGTTGCCACGGTAGGCTCATTTATTAGAGACGGTGGAGGTGAAGGATTAAAAGGCGGCTTACCAACATTGCATTTAGAGACGTTTAGTAAAATTCCGTTTAATTGGGCAACCATTAAATTTATATTACCATATGCTGTAATTTTAGCGGCAATTGGTTTGATAGAGTCGTTAATGACTTTAAATTTAATTGATGATCTAACAGAAACTCGTGGTAATGCTAATAAAGAATGTGTAGCTCAAGGTGGAGCAAATATTGTTACAGGATTATTTGGAGGTATGGGAGGTTGTGCCATGATTGGTCAATCTATAATTAATATTAAATCTGGTGGTAGAGGCCGACTTTCAGGAATTGTCGCAGCATTAATGTTGTTAAGTTTTATTTTGTTTGCCTCAGGATTGATAGAACAAGTGCCAATTGCAGCGCTGGTTGGTGTTATGTTTATGGTGGTTATCGGAACATTTGCATGGAGTAGTTTTAGAATTATAAATAAAATACCAAAAATGGATCTTTTTGTTCTAATATTGGTATCGGCATTAACTGTTATTTTTGATTTGGCTATTGCGGTATTGGCCGGAGTTGTGGTTAGTGCATTGGTGTTTTCTTGGGAAAATGCCAAACGAATTAGAGCACGAAAACGTTTAAAAGAAGATGGAACTAAAGTTTATGAAATTTGGGGTCCTTTGTTTTTTGGTTCGATTAGTGCGTTTAATGATAAGTTTGATGTAAAGGATGACCCTTCTAATATTGAAATAGATTTTGTAGAATCAAAAGTTAGTGATCATTCGGCTTTTGAAGCGATATTGAATTTGGTTAAGAAATATGAAAAATTAAACAAAAAAGTTCATTTGAAGCATTTGAGTACAGACTGTAAAGAACTGCTTTATAAGGCCGATCCAAAATTTCATGAAATAATTATTGATGATATAGACGATCCGCGTTATCATTTGGCTGCAAACCCAGAAGATTTTCCTGAAAGCTTGTCAAAATATCATCTTTAATAAGAATTAAAGGTTACTTTAAAATTCTATAAATAGGATATTGCATAAATGCCTTATCAGCATATTTTGAGTGTTTATAG